>ENA-OWPI01001187-OWPI01001187.1-marine-metagenome-genome-assembly--contig:-NODE-1187-length-30409-cov-3.701009_pt1 | contig 30409 bp, 30 predicted proteins | sample MGYA00238138_ERZ651775 | MGnify/ENA primary metagenome ERZ651775 (study PRJEB26906, sample SAMN06265043) | marine metagenome | isolation source: Helgoland LTER site | place: Germany:Helgoland, sampling...
CTTCATCAAAAATCTCCTCAGATATCTTGCCGAGAAAATTCTACTTTTGAACACCACTAATTTTAGGGGGGATTACCACGGTACCAGCTCGATAACCATTCAACGGGGTGCCGAATGACTGCGATTGTCTCAGGATTCTTGCCGCCAGCCTTTTCAAACATGGGCTGTAAGAATCGTCGGTAGCGGTAAAGTGGCGCATGTTTGATCTGCGGCGGGTCGCGCAGCACCATCGCGGCACGCGGCGCTAACGCGCCTTCAATAGCCGTTGTTCCAGTTTTGGGAACGGCGAGGAAAACAAGGTTTTCCTTCCAGAAAACAAGCATTTGGCAGGCTCCGTTGATGTTCTTTCAGGGTATAACTAACCGATAAACATTTTATTAACCACTCTTGACCGATGGTGATTAACGAAGAATTTGGTTGCAATGTTCTGTGTTTGGTCTCATTGGTTAATGGGAACATAAGCGGAACAAAGCAGTAATTGTCGCGCCCCGTGGTGTGTGGAATAAGGACATAAATAATGGCAACGGCAGAGCTCTTGAAAATGACTGACAAAAAGACAGCAGACAAAGAAAAAGCGCTTGAAAGCGCATTGGCGCAGATCGAGCGTCAATTTGGCAAGGGCTCCATTATGAAGCTCGGTGGTAAAAACCAGATGCCAGCTATCGAGGCGACGTCGACTGGCTCGATTGGTCTGGATATCGCGCTTGGGATTGGTGGCTTGCCCAAAGGTCGTGTGATCGAAATTTACGGACCTGAATCGTCCGGCAAGACGACCCTGACGCTGCACGTCATTGCTGAAGAGCAGAAAAAAGGTGGCGTTTGTGCCTTCGTTGATGCCGAGCATGCGCTAGACCCGACATATGCGAAAAAGCTGGGTGTGAACCTAGATGAATTGTTGATTTCGCAGCCAGACACTGGCGAGCAGGGGCTTGAGATCGTTGATACGTTGGTGCGGTCTGGTGCTGTATCGTTGGTTGTGGTCGATTCCGTGGCCGCATTGACGCCAAAGTCCGAGCTTGAAGGCGATATGGGCGACTATTCAGTTGGTGTTCATGCGCGTCTAATGTCACAAGCGATGCGCAAATTGACCGGATCTATTAACCGTTCTGGTTGTATGGTGATTTTCATCAACCAAATCCGGATGAAAATTGGTGTGATGTTTGGTTCACCTGAGACGACGACTGGCGGTAACGCCTTGAAATTCTATGCGTCTGTACGCCTTGATATCCGCCGCATTGGGTCGATCAAGGACCGTGACGAGGTCGTCGGTAACGCCACCCGCGTGAAGGTTGTGAAAAACAAGGTCGCACCACCTTTCAAGCAAGTCGAATTCGACATCATGTATGGCGAAGGCATCTCCAAGACGGGCGAGCTGCTTGATTTGGGCGTAAAGGCTGGTGTCGTTGAAAAATCTGGCGCTTGGTATAGCTACGGTGACGAGCGTATGGGACAGGGACGTGAAAATTCTAAGATTTTCTTGAAAGAAAATCCTGCTGTGGCCAATGAGATCGAAGACAAGATTCGAGCAGCCCATGGTCTTGATTTTGGGATGAGCGGCGATTCTGATGACGGGAACGTCATGGACGATTAATCCCAATTTTCGTCGAAAATTGGATGGGCGCTGCAACTTGCGGCGCCCTTTTTCTTTGCCTTGTGGACACTGCGGGGCTGGGGGGGTATTTCTGCGCTAACTCTTTAATTTAGCCGAAAGCCGCCAATGACCAGTCTTTCCGATATCCGCTCAACCTTCCTCGATTTTTACAAGCGCAACGGCCATGAAGTCGTGGCGTCCAGCCCACTTGTCCCACGCAATGATCCGACGTTGATGTTCGCGAACTCCGGGATGGTGCAATTCAAAAACCTGTTCACGGGCTTAGAGACCCGCGACTACAAACGCGCAACATCGTCGCAGAAATGCGTGCGCGCAGGCGGCAAGCACAACGATCTCGACAACGTGGGTTACACAGCGCGTCACCATACGTTTTTCGAGATGCTCGGCAACTTCTCCTTTGGCGATTACTTCAAGAACGAAGCGATCCCATTTGCGTGGGAACTGCTGACCAAGGATTTCGGCATCAACAAAGATAAGCTGCTGGTCACGGTCTATCATACGGACGATGAGGCCGCGAATATCTGGAAAAAAGTCGCGGGCCTTTCTGACGATCGCATCATTCGTATTCCGACAGATGATAACTTTTGGCGGATGGGACCGACGGGCCCGTGTGGTCCTTGCACCGAGATATTCTACGATCACGGGGATAAAATTTGGGGTGGTCCTCCAGGCTCTGCCGATGAGGATGGAGACCGCTTTATCGAAATCTGGAACCTTGTTTTCATGCAAAACGAGCAATTTGAGGATGGCTCAATGCGCGCCCTCGACATGCAGTCGATTGATACGGGCATGGGGTTAGAGCGCATTGGTGCGCTGTTGCAGGGCAAGCACGACAACTACGACACGGATTTGATGCGCGCGTTGATCGAGGCTTCCGCGCATGCGTCTTCCGTTGATCCCGATGGCGACATGAACACGAGCCACCGCGTGATCGCCGACCACTTGCGCTCCACCTCCTTCCTGATCGCGGACGGCGTGATGCCATCCAACGACGGGCGCGGTTACGTGCTGCGCCGCATCATGCGCCGCGCGATGCGTCACGCGCATATGTTGGGCAACAAAGACCCGATGATGCACCGCTTGGTGCCAGAACTCGTCAAGCAGATGGGGGCGGCTTACCCTGAACTGGTGCAAGGCCAAAGCTTGATCGAAGAAACGCTGCTGAACGAAGAAATCCGTTTCAAGCAGACACTTGATCGCGGCCTGAAATTGCTCGACGACGAAGTGGCAGGCTTGGCCGAAGGTGCAAACCTGCCCGGGGAAGCGGCGTTCAAACTTTACGATACCTTTGGCTTCCCGCTTGATTTGACCCAAGACGCATTGCGCGAAAAGGGTCGGGCTGTTGACACTGCTGGTTTCGACACTGCGATGGCGGCCCAAAAAGCCATGGCGCGCGCCGCTTGGGCGGGTACTGGCGAGACGGCAGATGCCTCCGTCTGGTTCGATGTGGCCGACAAGCACGGTTCGACCGATTTCTTGGGCTATGACACGACAACGGCCGAGGGCCAGATTCTGGCACTTGTCACCTCGGATGGCAGCGCCACGACTGAGGCCACAGGCAAGGTTGAGGTCGTGTTCAACCAAACGCCGTTCTACGCTGAATCGGGTGGTCAGGTTGGCGACGCAGGCATCCTGCGCACTGAAACTGGCGAGGCGAAAATCACGGACACCAAAAAGGTTGCAGGCGTTTTTGTCCACGTGGCCGAGGTGACCAAAGGCGAGATCAAAAAGGGGCAGGGCGCGGAATTGATCGTTGATCCATCCCGCCGCGATGCGATCCAAGCGAACCACTCTGTGACCCACCTCCTCAACGAGGCGTTGCGCAATGCGCTTGGCGATCACATCGCACAGCGCGGCTCGCTGAATGCGCCCGATCGCCTGCGTTTCGACTTTAGCCATAATAAGGGCTTGTCGGCGGCAGAATTGGTGGCCGTGCAGGACGAGGTCAACGCCGTGATCCGCCAAAACGGCAAGGTTGAGACCCGCGTGATGACGCCAGATGATGCCCGCGCGCTTGGTGCGCAGGCGCTGTTTGGCGAGAAATACGGCGATGAAGTGCGCGTTGTCTCGATGGGCGAACGCAAAGGGTCTGGCAAAGGTACCGATGGCAAGACCTATAGCTTAGAGCTTTGCGGCGGTACTCATGTCCGCCGTTTGGGCGAGATTGGTGCATTTGTTCTGCTTGGCGATTCCGCATCCAGTGCTGGCGTACGCCGTATTGAGGCGCTGACGGGCAAAGCGGCACTCGACCATATGGCCGCGCAAAATCAGCGTTTGAGCGAGATTGCTGGCATGATGAAAGCACCCGTCGCTGAACTTGCCGAGCGCGTGAAGGCCTTGATGGACGAGCGTAAATCGCTGTCTAATGAGGTCTCGCAACTGCGTCGCGATCTGGCGATATCGGGTGGCGCAAAGTCGGAAGCGGCGATCAAGACCATCGCTGGTATCCCGTTCCAAGCCCAAGTTTTGCAGGGCGTCACAGGCAAGGATTTGCCTGCGCTGATCGACGAGATGAAAGCGGCGATGGGCAGCGGTGCTGTTCTGTTGATCGCTGATGCGGGTGGTAAGGCTGCGGTTGCAACGGGTGTGACCGCTGATTTGACTGATAAAGTGTCTGCCGTGGATATCTTGCGCGCGGCGGTGCCAGCACTGGGTGGCAAGGGTGGCGGTGGCCGTCCTGATATGGCCCAAGGTGGTGGGGCGTCAGCGGAAAACGCAGCCCAAGCCATTGCAGATGCAGAAACATTTTTGGAGAGCAAAGCATGACAGCCCTATGGATCGCACATGTTACAGTGACAGATGAAGCCGCTTACGGCGAATACGCAAAGCGGGCCACAGTCGCCATTGCCGATCATGGTGGCGTGTTTTTGGCGCGTGGTGGCAAGTTTGAACAGCTTGAGGGGCCGACACGCCCGCGTAACGTTGTGGCGCGCTTCCCAAGCTTGGAGGCGGCGCATGATTGCTATTATTCTGAGGCCTACCAAGAGGCGCTCGGCTTTGCCAAGGGCGCAAGTCAGCGCGAATTGAGCATTGTCGAAGAGGTCGCCTAAAGGCTTCATCTCCAAGACAAACAAAAAGGCCGGCCCCTTCACTGGGACCGGCCTTTTTTAATGTCGAACCCGAGACTTACTCGCCAGAGCGGGCGTGACGCTTACGCTCATGTGGGTCGAGGTAGCGCTTGCGCAGACGTACGGAGTTAGGCGTCACTTCAACCAACTCATCGTCGTCGATATAGGCAATCGCCTGCTCAAGCGACATGGTCACTGGAGTCGTCAAACGGACCGCTTCGTCTGTGCCAGATGCACGTACGTTGGTCAGCTGCTTGCCCTTCAAAGGGTTCACATCAAGGTCGTTTTCGCGGCTGTGTTCGCCGATGATCATGCCTTCATAGACAGGAGCCTGCGCGCCGATGAACATCTTGCCACGGTCTTCCAACTTCCAAAGTGCGAAGGAAACGGACACGCCAGCACCCATCGAAACCAGAACGCCCTGACGACGACCTTGAATTGGGCCTTTGTAAGGTGTTGTGCCGTGGAACAAGCGGTTCAAAACGCCAGAGCCGCGTGTGTCTGTGAGGAACTCACCGTGGTAGCCAATGAGGCCACGGGAAGGGACCAATGCGATGATGCGTGTTTTGCCCGCACCCGCTGGTTTCATTTCCATCAACTCGCCTTTGCGTGGGCCAGTCAATTTCTCAACAACGGAACCTGTGTATTCGTCATCCACATCGATGGTGACTTCTTCGACTGGCTCGTGGCGGACACCGTCAACTTCGGTGAAAATAACCTGTGGACGCGAGATTGAGAGCTCAAAGCCTTCGCGGCGCATGTTTTCGATCAAAACGCCCATCTGCAATTCGCCGCGGCCAGAGACCTCGAACGCATCGCCACCTGGGGTGTCTTTGATGGAAATAGCGACGTTCACTTCGCATTCTTTCGCAAGACGGTCACGGATAACGCGTGACTGAACTTTCTTGCCTTCTTTACCTGCGAGCGGGCTGTCGTTGATGCCAAATGTCACTGTGATGGTTGGCGGATCGATCGGCTGCGCGGGCAGGGCTACGTTGATTGACGGATCGCACAGCGTGTCGGCAACGGTTGCCTTGGTCATGCCCGCGATTGTCACGATGTCGCCAGCTTCGGCAACGTCGATTGGTTGTTGGCCAAGGCCACGGAACGCGAGGATCTTTGAGACGCGGAACTGCTCGATCTTTTCGCCTGTGCGGGTCATCGATTTGATCGTGTCGCCAGCGCGCAATGTGCCTGCTTCAACGCGGCCTGTCAGGATACGGCCGATGAACGGGTCAGCGGACAATGTTGTCGCCAACATTTGGAATGGCTCGCCGCGGCGTGACAACTGCTTTGGCGCAGGCACGTGTGAAACGATCAGGTCAAACAATGCGCTCAGGTCTTTGCGTGGACCATCAAGCGTCATGTCACACCAGCCAGCACGGCCAGAGGCGAACATTGTTGGGAAATCAAGCTGTTCGTCGGTTGCTTCGAGTGCTGCGAAAAGGTCGAAGACTTCATCAACCGCATTGTCAGGCTCGCCGTCGGCTTTGTCGACTTTGTTCACAACAACGATTGGGCAAAGGCCAAGAGCCAGCGCCTTGGACGTCACGAACTTCGTCTGTGGCATCGCGCCTTCGGCGGCGTCAACCAGCAGAACAACACCGTCAACCATCGACAAAATACGCTCAACTTCTCCACCAAAGTCGGCGTGGCCCGGTGTGTCGACGATGTTAATGCGAACACCTTTCCACTCAACGGAGGTGTTCTTTGCAAGAATAGTGATACCACGCTCGCGCTCAATATCGTTGCTGTCCATCGCGCGTTCTTGTGTCGCTTCGTTTTCACGGTAGACACCAGACTGCTTCAATAGTTCGTCAACCAAGGTCGTTTTGCCGTGGTCAACGTGGGCGATAATAGCGACGTTACGGATTTCCATGTGCTTTGCTTTCTGCGGGAATGAGTAGGCGCCAAGGCACCGAAGTTGCGCGCGAATAACGCGGCTAGCCCTGAAAGGGAAGCACTAAAGCGCGCGAGGGGTTTGAACCCCTGTGACTTAATGGGTCGACGTGGCGGAAAAGAGATGAATTACGAGGATTCCCACTAGGATCAAGCCCATGCCAAGAATCGCGGGCAAATCGAGTTTCTGGCCAAAAACAGCAAATCCAATAATCGCGATCATCAGAATGCCAACCCCGGACCAAATCGCATAGGCGATGCCAACGGGGATCACTTTTAACGCAAGCGCCATAAGATAGAACGATGCCGAGTAGGCAACGACGACTATTACTGACGGCCAGAATTTGCTAAACTGGCTGCTGGCCTGCAAGGCCGTTGTGCCAATGGTCTCGGTCACAATTGCAAAGAACAAAATGATATAATGCATTGGCATGGCAGTCGTCCCTTATGTCGCGATATAGCGGTCTCGGCGGTGGTTCACGGCGATGGTCAGGTTCAGGACAACGCCACCCAAAAGGGACCATAGCACGATCTGTACCGGGAAAATAAACAATGCCACGCCAAAGATGACCACATCGGCGGCCAATTGGACATAGCCCGCGCGATATCCGGTTTTGTCTTGGATCAGGAGGGCTAGAACGCCAAAACCACCCATACTGCCGTTATGTCGGAATAAGATGAGCAGACCTGCGCCAGTAATCAGCCCGCATATCAAAGCACCGAGCCCGATATTCATGTCGCCGACGGTCCAACCATAGGGCAGGAGGGTCGTGATGATTGTGAGTAGCGTGACGGAGATTAGCGAGCGATAGGTAAATGTCGGGCCCATGCGAACCCACGCGAGAATATAGAATGGGATGTTGATGACAAAGAACACGGGCGCAAATGACCAACCTGTCAGATAAGAGATAATGACCGCAAGCCCCGCTGTTTGCCCCGTCAATAACCCCAAATTCGTTAGCAAATGCAGTGCAATCCCGCAAAAGAATGCGCCGGTGAACAGGCCTTGTATGTCCTCAACCAGACTGTGTTTTGCGGGCGGATTGGGTTGGGTCATGGGGCTTTTACTCATTTGATTGTGCCAAAGAAAAAGGGGCCACGAAAGCGGCCCCTTTCTTATTCTCATTCCTAACGGAAATTACATCGCCGCGTCGAGGTTGCTTGCGACTTTTTCCAAGTAACCTTCTGTTGTCAGCCACTTCTGATCTGGGCCAACAAGCAATGCGAGGTCTTTAGTCATGTCGCCAGATTCAACTGTGTCCACGACCACCTTCTCAAGTGTCTCGGCAAACTTCATCAGCTGCGCGTTGTCGTCGAGTTTCGCGCGGTGCTTCAAACCACCCGTCCAAGCAAAGATCGACGCGATCGAGTTTGTCGATGTTGCCTGACCCGCTTGGTGCTGACGATAGTGACGTGTCACTGTGCCGTGCGCTGCTTCTGCTTCAACGACCTTGCCATCTGGCGTCATCAACTGGGATGTCATCAGACCAAGCGAGCCAAAGCCTTGCGCAACCGTATCGGACTGCACGTCGCCGTCGTAGTTCTTACAAGCCCAAACAAAGCCACCAGACCACTTCATCGCAGCCGCAACCATATCGTCGATCAGGCGGTGCTCGTATGTGATGCCAGCTGCTTTAAACTTATCAGCGAACTCTTCTTCAAATACCTTCGCGAACAGGTCCTTAAAGCGGCCGTCATAGGCCTTGAGGATTGTGTTCTTAGTGGACAGGTACACAGGCCAGCCAAGCTGGAGGCCGTAGTTCATAGATGCGCGTGCAAAATCGATGATGCTGTCATCAAGGTTGTACATGCCCATCGCGACGCCAGAGGAGGGCGCGTCGAACACTTCTTTTTCGATCACTGTGCCGTCGTTGCCCACGAATTTCATCGTCAGCTTACCTGGGCCAGGCATCAAGAAATCAGTCGCTTTATACTGGTCACCAAACGCGTGACGGCCAATAACAATCGGCTGCGTCCAACCGGGCACAAGGCGCGGGACGTTCTTACAAATGATTGGTGCACGGAAAACAACGCCGCCAAGGATGTTACGGATCGTGCCGTTCGGGCTACGCCACATCTGCTTGAGGCCGAATTCTTCAACGCGCTGCTCATCAGGTGTGATGGTCGCACATTTAACGCCAACACCATATTTTTGGATCGCGTGTGCCGCGTCGATCGTGATCTGGTCGTTGGTCTCGTCACGGACTTCCATGGCAAGATCGTAATACTTCAGATCAATGTCCAAATAGGGCAGGATCAGTTTTTGCTTAATGAAATCCCAAATGATCCGTGTCATTTCGTCGCCGTCGAGTTCGACGACTGGGTTAGCTACCTTAATCTTGGACATGTGTCCCTCCGCGTCAGGTGTGAAATATACCTGTGCCATAGCGCAGTTTAAGAAAAGGTGAAAGTACTTTGTATACGAATGTATACGGAGGGCTATTTGCCGCCCACGGGTCGCAGGGGAAGGTGGTAGGCCCGGAGGGACTTGAACCCCCAACCAAAGCGTTATGAGCGCTCTGCTCTAACCAATTGAGCTACAGGCCCCCTAAGGGCGAGGGATAGCAGGCGGGCAGGCACGGTCAAGGCCAGATTAATTCTGAATGGGCGCCACGCCTAAGATTTGGGTCAAGGTCGCGATCATCCGCAACTCTTCTGGGGTGGTCACGCTTGGGTTGCCGTCCAAATCGGCCATGTTGCGGATCTCCTCCTCGGGTGATGTGTATTCGGGATATGTCATGCCTGCTGGAATTGCGATCCAAGGGCCATCGTCGAATGAAGTACCTTGTGCAAATGAAACTGTTGGAAGAAGGAGAAGGGCGGCAATCAGGAGGCGCATTTTGCTGACTTTCGTTTTTGTTTCGATGTCCTCACTCTGACAGATATATGCTTAATAACTCGTGACGTGCGGTGCACGGTTTGTGCATTTCTTGTGCACGCGCGGTGCATGGCGTTGCACGCCTTGGTTCATTGCGGTATCGGCATATCAAATTTCGCATCTGGGGTGATGACCATGACCAAAAAAGGCCTGACTTATGCTGACGCTGGCGTTGATATCGACGCTGGCAACACGCTGGTAGAGCGGATCAAACCCGCTGCAAAACGCACATCGCGCTCTGGCGTGATGTCGGGCCTCGGCGGCTTTGGCGCGTTGTTTGACCTTAAAGATGCCGGCTACAAAGACCCTATTTTGGTTGCGGCCACGGACGGTGTCGGTACCAAGCTGCGCATCGCGATTGACACAGGTAACGTCGATACAATCGGCATTGATCTGGTCGCCATGTGCGTCAATGATCTGGTCTGCCAAGGCGCTGAGCCATTGTTTTTCCTTGACTATTTCGCGACGGGTAAGCTGGAGCTGGAAGAGGCAACACGGATCATTAACGGCATCGCCAAGGGTTGCGAGCTGTCTGGTTGCGCTTTGATCGGTGGCGAGACGGCGGAAATGCCGGGCATGTATCATAAGGGTGATTTTGATCTCGCGGGCTTTGCTGTGGGCGCGATGGAGCGCGGTCAGGACTTGCCAAAAGGCGTGGTCGCAGGCGACGTCCTGCTGGGTCTCGCCTCTGACGGTGTACATTCCAACGGTTATTCACTTGTGCGCCGTATTGTGGAAGTCTCAGGCCTCGCATGGGGTGAGAAAGCACCATTTGCCGAAATTTCCCTCGGTGAGGCTCTTTTGGCCCCAACGCGCCTCTATGTGAAGTCCGCTCTTGCCGCCGTAAACGCAGGCGGCGTGCATGCTTTGGCGCATATCACAGGCGGTGGTTTGACCGAGAACCTACCGCGGGTCTTGCCCGAAGGCTTGGGCGCGCAGATTGATTTGACTTCATGGGAATTACCACCTGTTTTCAAATGGTTGGTCGCAACAGCGGGCATGGAACAATCGGAACTCCTCAAGACGTTCAACGCAGGTGTTGGCATGGTTTTGGCCGTGTCTGCCGACGAAGCGGACGCACTCACAGCAGTCCTTCAGGGCGCTGGCGAAACTGTTTATTCGCTTGGCACTATCGTTGAGGGGACTGGCGTTTCCTACACAGGCGCTTTGGTGTGAAAAAGCGGGTCGCGATCCTGATTTCGGGGGGCGGCTCGAACATGGTCGCACTCGCCCGCGATATGGCGGGCGACCACCCATGCGAGGCGGTTCTGGTTTTGTCGAATATCCCTGATGCGGGTGGGCTGACGAAGGCTGCTGAACTTGGAATCGCGACACAGGTTCTGGATCACAAAGCTTACGGCAAAGACCGCTTGGCGTTCGAGGCTGATCTCCATGACGCCTTAGTCGCAGTTAACCCAGATATCGTTTGTTTAGCTGGGTTTATGCGTATTCTTTCAAGTGAATTTACGGCCAAATGGGCGGGTAAAATGCTCAATATCCACCCGTCGCTTTTGCCGAAATACCGCGGGCTTCATACGCATGAACGGGCGATAGAGTCAGGCGACGTCGAGCATGGCTGCACGGTGCATGAGGTCACGGCTGAGCTTGATGGCGGCCCTATTCTTGGGCAGGCGCGGGTCGCAATTGCACCCGACGATACGCCCGACACTTTAGCTGCAAAAGTTCTCCCGTTTGAACATGCACTTTACCCCGCCGTGCTGCGCCGATTTGCTGCGGGTAATGCCGAACCTTTGCTGCTTGGGATGTAACCCTTTCTTTTAAGCAAGTGTTCGCTTATGAGGGTGCGATTATTAGGGCTCAAGAGCAAAAACGCGGAATATCTATGAAAACGATCACGACGACCGACGCGCTGGCCGCGTTCTGCATTGAAGCGGCGAAACGCCCCTATGTGACTGTTGATACGGAGTTTTTGCGGGAGCGCACCTATTACTCAAAACTTTGCTTGATCCAATTGGCCTATCAGGATGACGCGGGCGACGATGCTTGTATCGTTGATCCCCTGGTTGAGGGTTTGTCACTCGCTCCGCTTTACGATTTGTTCGCGGATGTTGGTGTGGTCAAGGTTTTCCACGCCGCCCGCCAAGACCTTGAAATCTTCCATGTGGATCAAGAGATTATCCCAACGCCGCTGTTTGATACGCAGGTCGCTGCGATGGTTTGCGGGTTTGGTGAGCAGGTGGGCTACGAGACCCTTGTCCGTAAAATTTGCAAGGCGGATTTGGATAAATCCTCGCGCTTTACCGATTGGTCACGCCGTCCGTTGACGGATGCGCAGGCCAAATATGCGGTGGGTGATGTGACCTATTTGCGTGATATTTACGAGCATTTGTCGGCGCGTCTCGATAAATCTGGCCGCAAAAAGTGGGTCGCCGAGGAAATGGCGGTTTTGAACGATCCTGCCACATATCAAGCTGATCCTGACGAGGCATGGCGCCGCGTGAAGACCCGTACAAGCTCTGGGCGATTCCTTGGGATCGTGCGCGAATTGGCCCGTTTCCGAGAAACTTATGCCCAAGCCCGCGATATTCCGCGCAGCCGCGTTTATAAAGACGATGCGCTGGTCGAGATTGCATCGACAAAGCCACAGAGCGAACAGGACCTCAGCCGCTCACGTCTGCTTTTACGCGAAGCCCGCCGTGGCGATATCGCACAAGGTATTCTTGAGGCAATCAAAACTGGTCTGGCGTTGCCGAATGACGCGCTTCCAAAGCCGGATTTGGCGCGTGCCAAGTTGCAGGTAAATCCGGCATTGGCCGACATGTTGCGTGTTTTGCTCAAATCGATTTCTGACAACGAAGATGTGGCCGCGAAATTGATTGCGTCCTCTGCTGATCTGGATGCATTGGCTGCGGGCGAACGTGATGTGCCTGCCTTGCGTGGTTGGCGCAAAGAGGTGTTCGGCGACGAAGCCTTGCGTTTGTGTGATGGCAAGATAGGCTTGGCGGTGCAGGGTCAGAAAGTCGTGACCGTCACGCTTTAACGTGACGTGCTACGGGCGTTGGTTGCCCCTTGAACCACGATTGTTTTTACATCTGACAATTCATCGAATGACAAGAAACGTGCGACGGTGACTTCACGAGACCGTGCGTCGTTTACGCCTGTAGACCCAGCGGCTGCTTGGATACGGAATGCGAGGGTCAAAGTGCCGCCTTCATTGGAAACAGGAACCAGTTGCGCGTTGAACTGACCTTGGGTGCTGGCGATACCAGTCGCACGAATCAGTGCGCCATCGGGTGTTTTTTCGACTGAAAGCGTCGCGACGGTTTCGATCGCACCGCGGCTATCAACGACTTTTGTTGCGCGGTTTGCTGGGACGAGCGGCCGCAATTCATCTGTGGCGTTCAAGGGGGCTGATCGTGATGCGCCAAACCAGTTGAGCGGGTTGAGTTTTGAGTCTGAAACACGGGCGCAGCCAGTGACAGCAAGAGTGGCACAAAGTAGAAGGGGCAGGGTCTTGCGCATGGTGCGGCCTTTCGACAAATCATTTCCCTTTGGGTAACGGATCAGAGCCGCCTTGAAAAGCACCCTCTGGACCTGATGCATGTTCAGGCCTAGATCATGAGGGCGACATAAGGAGAAGAACCATGGCCACGGCTGCGTTTGAAGCGATTACGGAAGATTTTGAGTTTCTGGAAGACTGGGAAGACCGCTATCGGCATGTCATTGAGATGGGCAAGGCGATGGACCCGCTTGAAGATGCGTTTCGTGTTCCTGCGACCAAGGTTGATGGTTGTGCCTCTCAGGTCTGGATTGTGCCGCAGGTTCAAGACGGTGTGTTCTCGTTCCGCGGTGACAGTGACGCGATGATTGTCCGTGGTTTGGTGGCGGTTTTGGCCGCCCTTTATAATGGGCTGACTGTTGCGGAGGTCCAGGCCGTTGATGCCCATGCTGAAATGGCGCGCTTGGGGCTCAACGAGCATTTGTCGGCGCAGCGCTCTAACGGTGTGCGGGCGATGATCGCGCGAATTCAAGGCTATACGGGTTAAATCGCGCCTGTTGCCACGTCGATGATCAGGTTGATGTTCAGTGTGATGATGACGAGGGCAACGAGCGCGCATAGCAGTGTTTGCCAGCGCGGGGCAGGTAAACCGTTCATAAGTTTACGGTTTGCCGTAAATGCCACAAGCGGAACGATGGCGAATGGCAGTTGCAGGCTGAGGATGACTTGGCTGAGAACAAGCAGTTCTGCGGTGCCGCTTTCCCCATAAATGACGCTGACGATCACCGCAGGTACAATCGCGATGCCGCGCGTGACCAGGCGACGGACCCATGGTTTAAGCTGAAAGCGGATGAAGCCTTCCATGACGATCTGCCCTGTCAGGGTTGCGGTCACGGTGGAGTTGAGGCCAGAAGCGAGAAGAGCCACCGCGAAAAGCGTCGCCGCAAGTGTGGTGCCAAGGGTTGGGTCGAGCAGGTGGAACGCCTCTTGTATTTCGGCCACGTTGGTTTGGCCCGTCGTGTAAAACGCCGCTGCCGCGAGGATCAGGATAGCCGCGTTAATGAACAGCGCGAATGTCAGCGCGAAGGTGCTGTCGAGCGTGGCGTAGCGGATGGCTTGCCGCTTTTCGGGGATTGAGGGGCCAATTGCGCGGGTCTGTACGATGGACGAGTGCAGATAGAGGTTATGCGGCATGACCGTCGCGCCAATGATTCCAAGCGCGAGGTAGAGCATGGTCGGGTCACCAAGCACGGACTTTTGCGGAATGAACCCGCGCATCACATCGCCCCAAACTGGATCAGAATATGCAATTTCAACGATGAAACAGGCCGCAATCACGAGGGTGAGAGTGATGACCACTGCCTCTAATCTGCGGAAACCTTTGCCTTGCAGCCAGAGGATCAGGAACACGTCGAGCGCTGTAAGGACTACGCCCAAGGGCAGGGGCATGTTGAATAGCAGGTTGAGCGCGATGGCGGTGCCGATGACCTCGGCTAAGTCCGTGGCGATAATCGCCGTCTCAGCCATCAGCCAGAGGAATATTCGCGCCGGTTTGCCGAATTGTTCGTAACAGAATTGCGCGAGATCGCGCCCGCCAGCGATTCCCATACGCACGGCGAGGGCCTGTAGCAAGACCGCCATGATGTTGGAGAGCAGCACGACGGAGAGAAGCGTGTAGCCAAATGCAGAGCCGCCCGCGATGGCCGTCGCCCAGTTGCCGGGGTCCATGTAGCCAACTGCGACGAGGAAGCCTGGGCCTGCAAAGGCAAGCATGCGGCGTAGAACCGTGGTTTGCCCTGTGCGGATGGTGCCGTGCACCTCTGGCAATGACAGGTGGTCGCGCTTGGAATTGAGGGGCGGCATGAAAGGGCAACTCAAATGAGGTCTATATGCGAATGATTATCAATTGCGCAAATGAACCGCAAGCGCTCAAAGTGAGGTGAGGGAGGTCGCGAGATCGCCGTAGCCTGTGAAGCGATATTCATATGCGAGGCCAAGGCGGGCGGCGCAGTCTTTTGCTTTTGCTTCGAGTTTGGGGTCTTTGGTTTGGGCTTGGTAGACGAGCTTTTCGTAGTTCCCGAAATACATATTGCGCAGGGCGGGGTGTTTGCCCAAGCCCAACGGTTCCCAGACGAAGGCATCGAATTGGCGCACGAGAAAGTCGGTGAGGTAAAAGGCTGTCATTTCATCGCGCGCGGCGAATGCATCGTTTCCTTCAAAGAATGAATAGCAATGTGGGCCTTTAACCATTTCAACGCCGAGGTCTTTGCATTTGACATCAAGCAGTCCGCCTGTGCCGCAATCGGCATAAACGACGAAAATCTTGTCGTAGTCAGCGCGGTGTTTGGCGACGAGTTCCTCAATCGCAGGGATAATCCGCTCTGGATGGTTGTGGTAAATCGCAGGTAGGCATTGCAGATCGAGGTGGCTTAACCCGTTGGTTTCTTTGACCGCAAGGATTTCACGCGCAAGTGCGCCGCAAGCCAAAAGCAAAACGCGCCCACCGGTCACGGCGGCGAAGCCTTCGGTTGTGAGCGTCGCATCTGCGGGCAGGTTTGTCATTTACTTGCCACCATGCGCACCAGAAACGCGACGCCAAGGCCGACGGCAATCCAGCGCGGATTGGCAAGGTCCGTGCCCATCATGGCCCAGACGGTCAAGGCTGCGGCACCGATGACGGCGGCAAGGATATACATCAGTCGCGAGAGGGGCATGGGTGATCTCCTTTCACCCACGATGGGATGGATGCCGCCAAAAGAAAAGGCCCCGCAGAGTTACTGCGAGGCCTTTGTTTTAATTTGGGTCGTTTAAGCAGAAGCGGCTTGGTTATGCTTGCGTGCCATAAAGGTCTTAGCCGTTTCGACGGCCACAGCCGCGTCACGGCAATATGCGTCAGCACCAATCGCTTTGCCGAACTCTTCGTTGAGTGGTGCACCACCAACGAGGACGATGTAATCTTCGCGCATGCCTTTTTCGACTAGCGTATCAATCACGACCTTCATGTAAGGCATTGTGGTTGTGAGCAGGGCGGACATACCAAGGATATCAGGGCCTTCGGTTGCAATCGCATCAAGGTATTTCTCGACGGAGTTGTTGATGCCAAGGTCAACGACCTCAAAACCAGCGCCTTCCATCATCATGCCAACAAGGTTCTTACCGATGTCGTGAATGTCGCCTTTAACGGTGCCGATAACCATCTTGCCGACGCGCGGTGCGCCAGTTTCAGCGAGCAGTGGCTTGAGGATGGCCATGCCACCCTTCATCGCGTTTGCGGCCAAAAGAACCTCTGGCACAAACAAGATACCGTCGCGGAAGTCGGCGCCAACGATGGTCATACCGCCCACAAGCGCCTTGGTCAGAACGTCGTAAGGTGCCCATTTGCGTTCGATCAGGATGTTTACACCCTCTTCGATTTCTTCTCTCATACCGTCGTAAAGGTCGTCGAACATCTGCGAGACGAGATCTTCGTCATTGAGTTCGGAGAGGATGATATCTTCGTCGTCGGACATTAGGGAAACCTCCAAGGCGTTTAGCGTTACGCGTTTATTTAACTCTGTAATGCGCTGGAAAGGAATACGAGACACAACTATTCGCGACATTTGTTCTCGCGTCACCGACCAAGGCTTGCGGCTGTTCTTGTTATGTTCCATTATGGCGGCATGTCGCAGTTAATTGATCATTCTCAGGTACGAATTAAAGGGCGCGGAGCGACCACGAACCCTGCTGTTCGCTTTGATCAAATGACCACGGAATCGGTTGATGATGGTTGGGCGAGGGATGCGGAATTGCCGGTCTTGCGCACGAAGGTCAGTATCGAGGTGCCGCGCCGTGTGATTAGCAAGAATTCATCGCCAGATTTGTCGTTTGATCGCACGATTAATCCTTATCGTGGCTGCGAGCATGGCTGCATCTATTGTTATGCGCGGCCAAGCCATGCGTATTTGGGCATGTCGCCCGGTTTGGATTTTGAGACCAAGTTGATTGCGCGGCCTGATGCGCCTGCGATTCTTGAAAAGGAGTTACGCAATCCGCGCTATGTCCCTGCGATGATTGCGATTGGATCGAATACCGATCCCTACCAACCGATTGAAAAAGAACATCAAATCATGCGTGGTATTCTGGAGGTGCTGGCGCGGTTTAATCATCCTGTAGCGATTATCACCAAGGGGGCGATGATTGAACGAGACGTGGATATCCTGGGACCGATGGCCGCCAAGGGGCTTGTCCGTGTTGGCATGTCGATCACGACGCTGGATAACAAGACATCGCGGGCGATGGAGCCGCGTGTGCCGCTGCCTGCGCGTCGTTTGTTGACCATTCGAAGGCTGACTGACGCTAGTATACCCGTACGGGTGATGGTGTCGCCTGTGGTGCCTGCGTTGACCGATCATGAGTTGGAGGCGATTCTCGCAGCGGCGAAAGAGGCGGGGGCTGTTGCGGCGTCGTCGATTGTTTTGCGCCTGCCGCGTGAGGTGTCGGTTTTGTTTCAGGATTGGTTGACCGAGGCGTTTCCAGATCGTGCTGCACGGGTCATGGCGCGGGTGCGCGAATTGCACGGCGGGCAGGATTACGACCCCGCTTTCGGGACGCGGATGACGGGCCAAGGAAAATGGGCGGATTTGATGCGGCAGCGGTTCCAGCTTGCGACGCGGCGGTTAGAATTGGACCGCAAGCTGCCAGCGTTGCGGTCCGATCTGTTCAAGGTGCCGCCACAAGCGGGCGACCAGTTAAGTTTGTTTTAAGTCCGCGGTGCGCGGCGGCCACGACGGGGTGATGCCGCTGGACCTGCACCATCTGTGCCGTCGGATTCAGATGAAAACCCACCCATTTCCTCGGCGATTTGCTCCAGAGACGGGCGTGGGCCTGCCTCGGATGCTTCCAAAGCGGCGCGCATCGCGACAAGGTGCTCTGGCATCGTGCCACAGCAACCGCCGATGATTTTCGCACCTGCATGACGGGCCAGCACGGCGTATTTCGCCATCAATTCAGGCGTGCCATCATAATGGATGTGCCCGTCGTGGTATTTCGGAATGCCCGCGTTACCCTTTGAAATCAAAACAGATTTATCGTCAACTTCTGTCATACCAAGGATTGTGCGCAGCAAATCGGAGGCGCCAACACCACAGTTGGCACCGTAACCAATTGGCTGATGCGCAAGCTTGGCAACCATTTTGGCCATGTCTTTGGACGTCAGACCCATCATGGTGCGGCCTGCGGTGTCAAAGCTCATCGTGCCACACCAGTCCATGCCCGCGAGTGCAAAGGCCTCGGCGGCGGCTGCGAATTCTTCTGGGGCAGAGATTGTCTCGACCCAAAGCACATCAACGCCGCCAGCTTTCAGGCCTTCGGCTTGCTCATGGAACATCTCGACCGCGATTTCGTGGGTGAGGGTGCCCATAGGGAACATGATTTCACCTGTCGGGCCTACGGAACCAGCCACAATCACAGGGCGGCCAGCGGCGTCGGCCACATCGCGACCGATAGAGGCGCCGATGCGGTTCAGCTCGTGCACTTGATCCACTGCGTTATGCAGTTTCAGTCGGGACGCGTTGCCGCCGAATGTGTTGGTCAGGAATATATCAGAGCCCGCATCAACCGCACTTTGATAAAGTTTGGTAATGTTTTCAGGCTGCTGCACATTCCACATCTCTGGTGCTTCACCAGCCTCAAGGCCCATATTGAACAGGTTGGTCCCTGTCGCGCCATCGGCCAGAAGCCAGTCGCGGGTGTCGAGGAGTGTGCGCAAAGCATTGGTCATGGGGGGCGTCCTTAAAAATGGATGTTAGCCGCTTTTCGCATGAGCCGTGAAGGGCCGCAATTGAAACAATTTCATAATGCAAAAAGGCGTGCCAATCGGCACGCCTTTCTCGTCAGTTAGGCGGGTGGCTTAGATTTCGCCCATCAACTGGCTTTTGGCTTCGGCCAAACAGCTTGCCATCTTGGCGCGGATTGTCGCCTCGTCAGCTTTGCCATTCAAATCGCCAGAAACCTTGCGGTAGACATCTTCGTGGCCAGCTTCTTCAAAATCGGATTTCACGACTTCGGCAGCATAGGCAGCGGCATCATCGCCAGATTTGCCCATCAGTTCAGCCGCCCAGAGGCCCAACAGCTTGTTGCCACGGGCTTCTGCCTTGAACTGCATTTCTGCGTCATGGGCGAATTTGTTTTCAAAGGCGTTTTCGCGGTTGTCAAAAGTGGTCATTTTGTAGTCCCTCAAGCATTTGCATAGATATACCTTAGATATGGCTGTCCTTTGGCTTGCTCGCAAGGGGTGGTTGTCGTAAGAGGCGCATAAGACGCGCCCCAAGGGTGGGGCCTGCGCATTAGCGAGGTGATCATGGCACGCCGCAAGTTGGTATACGAAGGCAAAGCGAAAATCCTGTACGAAGGCCCCGAGCCGGGCACTTTGGTCCAGTATTTTAAGGACGATGCGACTGCATTTAATGCTGAGAAGAAGGCCGTGATCGAGGGCAAGGGCGTGTTGAATAACCGCCTGTCCGAGTATTTCATGACCGGCTTGCAGTCTATTGGGATTCCCACGCATTTCATCAAGCGCATCAACATGCGCGAGCAATTGATCCGTCAGGTTGAAATTATTCCGCTTGAAGTGATTGTGCGTAACTTTGCCGCAGGATCGATGGCGAAACGGTTGGGCATGGAAGAGGGCACACCGCTGCCACGTCCTATTGTCGAGTTCTCTTACAAGGACGACAAGCTTGGTGACCCGCTGGTTCCCGAAGAATACATCATCGCATTCGGCTGGGCTTCTCAGCAGGACATGGACGATATCGTGAGCCTTGCGCTGCGCGTGAATGACTGGATGTCAGGCGTTATGTATGGCGTTGGTATCAAGCTGATCGACTTTAAGATCGAAGTTGGCCGGATTTATGATGGCGATTTCGCGCGGCTTTTGCTTGCCGATGAAATCAGCCCAGATAGCTGCCGCCTTTGGGATATTGAGACAGGCCGCAAGCTTGATAAAGACGTGTTCCGCCGCGATCTTGGCGATCTTGCGGATGCCTATACCGAAGTGGCCCGTCGTTTGGGGGTTCTGCCCACAAATGTCACCCACACACCGACTAAGCCCACTCTGATTAACTAAAGGATATCAAGACGATGAAAGCCCGCGTTCATGTAATGTTGAAAAACGGTGTTTTGGATCCACAAGGAGCGGCTATTCAGCACGCGCTTGGCTCTTTGGGCTTTAGCGGTGTTGAGGCGGTTCGTCAGGGCAAAGTGATCGAGCTTGATCTGGCTGATGGCACGACCGAGGCGACGATCGCGCAGATGTGTGACAAGCTTCTCGCGAACGTTGTGATCGAAAGCTATAAGATCGAGGTGCTGTAAATGCGCGCCGCTGTTGTTGTTTTCCCTGGGTCCAACTGCGACCGTGATATGGCTGTGGCGCTGAAGGCTGCGGGTGCTGACGTGCAGATGGTTTGGCACAAAGATGCAGCCTTGCCTGATGGGCTTGACCTCATAGCTGTGCCGGGTGGTTTCTCGTTTGGCGATTACCTGCGCTGCGGCGCGATTGCAGCACAGTCTCCCATTTGTCAGGCGGTTGTTGCCCACGTGAATCGCGGTGGATATGCTTTGGGCGTCTGCAACGGGTTTCAGGTTTTGACAGAAACAGGGCTGCTTCCTGGGGCTTTGATGCGCAATGCGGGCCTAAAGTTCATCTGCAAGGATGTTGGCCTGACGGTTGCGACCTCTGACAGTGCCTTTACCGAAGGCTATCACGCGGGCGATGTGGTGAGCTTTCCAGTGGCCCACCATGACGGCAACTATACTGCTGATGCCGAGACTTTGGCGACCTTGCAGGGCGAGGACCGGATTGCGTTCACTTACGCGTCCAATCCAAACGGTTCTCTCGGTGATATCGCGGGTGTTCTTTCCGAGAATCGCCGTGTTCTTGGCATGATGCCGCATCCCGAGCGTGCGGTTGACGCAGGCCATGGCGGCACCGACGGACAGGCGCTTTTCCGCGGATTGCTGGGGCAGTTGACCAACGCTTGATCTCCACCGCTTGTGAGGGGGAAGGGCAGCGAATACACTGGTACCATGAATAAGCCTGCTGCCCGCTCTAAACGCCGTGAACAAAGCCGATGGATTCTTAGGATTTCCGTGCTGCTTGTTTGCGCGTTTGCGTTTGTCGTTATTTACCTGAGTAACCAGTATCTGACACAGCGCTATACAGAGACAACACGCAATCGGTCAGAAGTCCGTTTGACGCTTTATGTCGCGAACTTGATGAGCGAATTGCAACGCAATTCGATCGTGCCGCAATTACTGGCGCGCGATCCTCAATTAATTTCTGCACTTGATAACAAGAACTACTCGCTCACAACGGCACGGCTTTTGTCGTTTGTTGATGAAATTGGCGCGGCATCACTGATGCTTTTCGACGCGCAGGGTCGCACGGTGGCTGCAACGGATCGGAACCGTATTGGCGAGCAGCATGGCAGCGCACCTTATTTCGTGAACGCCCAGCGGAGTAATGCCACGATTTTCTCTACGGCCCAAATGCAATCGGGCGGGTTTTCGTTTATTTATTCGCGGCGCGTTGAGGTTTCTGGCGCTACAGTCGGTGTGCTTGCTGTTGAGGTGGACCTGCAAAAGTTGGAACGTGGTTGGGCAGGGGTGTCGGATGCTGTTTTTGTGTCCGATAGCTCTGGGACGATCATCATCTCGACCGAACCAAAATGGCGTGGCTTAAACGAGGCTGAGGCGCTCAAGATCCAGTCGGCACCGTCGGCCATTGATCGTGCACTTCAAGCCACCCAAGATTGGGCCGCATTGCCCGTGGATGCATATCTCAAAGGCGAGGCCGTTTTGCGTCGCGAGGCCCGCGTGCCATTCCAAGGTTGGAAAATGGTCAGCTATACAACCTATTCGTCAGTGCGTGAGCGCGTCAATGGCGTGCTGGCCCTCGAAGTCATGGGATTCGCAATCCTTTTGGCGCTGATGTTTTGGCTTTGGTCGCGCAAAGCGGCGTCTCGGATCGTTCTGTTTCAGCGAGAGTCCGCCGAACTTCGGGCGCTGAACATTCGCTTGCAGCGGGAAGTTGCCGAGCGTCAAAAGGTCGAAAAGACCCTTGAAGTTGCAGAGCAAACGCTTGCGCAATCATCAAAACTGGCGGCTTTGGGCGAAATGTCTGCGGCTGTGAGCCATGAATTGAACCAGCCGCTGGCCGCCATGAAAACTTATCTGGCGGGGGCGCGGCTTTTGCTGCATCGCAAACGCCCCGAAGAGGCGCTGACATCGTTCCAACGGATCGACGATCTGATCGAGCGCATGGGCGCGATTACCAAGCAGCTAAAGTCTTATGCACGTAAAGGCGCCGACACGTTTTCCCCTGTAGATACTAGGGCTGCGGTGTCCTCTGCGCTGTCGATGATGGAGCCGCAGTTGAAGTCTCGGGACATTACGATTGAGAGCATTTTACCTGATGATCCCGTTATGATTTTCGGGGATCGTATGCGGTTAGAGCAGGTTATCATCAACTTGCTGCGCAATGCCTTGGATGCGACCAAGGGTATTCTGAAGCCAGAGATCGAAATCATGCTGACGTCTGGCGACTCGGTGAACTTAACGGTGCGCGACAATGGTCAGGGTATCGAAAACCTCGATGAGCTATTCGAGCCGTTTTATACCACCAAACAACCGGGTGATGGGGTGGGCCTTGGGCTTGCTATCTCTTCGGGGATCGTAAACGACTTGGGCGGAAGATTAACTGCGCGCAATGCGATGGGGGGAGGGGCTGTATTTGAAGTTCAACTCCCTATCTTAATTGCCGAAGTAGACGCCGCAGAGTGAGGACTAAATTATGAGCAAAGCTATGAAGATCGCGATCGTCGATGACGAAAAAGACATGCGTCAATCCATCAGTCAATGGCTTGCCCTATCTGGTTTTGATACCGAAGCTTTTGCGAGCGCTGAAGACGCGTTGAAGGGGCTTTCAAGCGATTACCCTGGCATTGTTGTGACTGATGTGCGCATGCCGAATATGGACGGGATGCAGTTTCTGCGGAAACTCAAAGGGATTGATAGCTCGCTGCCTGTCATCATGATCACGGGGCATGGCGATGTGCCGATGGCTGTTGAGGCGATGCGTTTGGGCGCTTTTGACTTTTTGGAAAAGCCGTTCAACCCAGACCGTATGACGGAACTTGCGAAAAAGGCGACGCAGGCCCGTCGTTTGACGCTGGATAACCGTGCGCTGCGCCGTGAGTTATCCGATGGCACGGCTTTGATTAAGAAATTGATTGGCAATTCGGCACCGATGGAGCGTCTGAAGGAAGACATCCTTGATCTGGGGCAGGCTGATGGTCATGTGCTGATCGAGGGCGAAACGGGGACTGGCAAAACCCTTGTTGCGCATGCCTTGCATGCCGTTGGTGCGCGTGCGTCAAAGAAATTCGTGCTGGTGAGCTGTTCTGCCTTTGACGAAGATACGCTGACCCGCCGAATTTTTGGCCCTGCTCAAGACGATGAGCCCATTCCTGCGATTGAAGAGGCCCGCGGTGGAACGCTTGTTCTTGAGGACATCGAGGCGCTGAGCCATGCACTGCAAGCGCGACTATTGACCGCGATCAATGAACAAGGCGCTCCAGCGGAAACGCGGATCGTGGCAATTTGTAACTTGCAGGAACAAGATAAGACCTGCGAAAGCGTGTTGCGTCCCGACCTGTTTTATCGCCTTGCGGCATTGCGGATCAACGTGCCGCCGCTGCGGACGCGCGGCGAAGATATCCTGACGCTGTTCACGCGGTTGTCCGAGCAATTCGCCGAGGAATACGGCTGTGATGCCCCTGAAGTTTCTGCGCAAGAAGCAGCGCAATTGCTGCAAGCGCCTTGGCTTGGAAACGTGCGCCAACTGATCAACGTTGCCGAACGTGCTGTGCTGCAAAACCGTCGTGGTTCAGGCTCAATCGCGTCCTTGCTGATGGCAGATACCGATGAGATTAAGCCGGCAATGACGACCGAAGGCAAACCGCTGAAGGAATTTGTTGAGGCGTTTGAACGGATGTTGATCGACAACACCATGCGTCGCCACAAGGGTAGCATCGTGGCCGTGATGGACGAGTTGTGCCTGCCGCGCCGCACATTGAATGAGAAAATGGCGAAATATTCGCTGCAGCGGTCAGATTACCTGTAAAATTTCACGCGTTTGCACAGACTCACTTGTCTAATGCCGTGGAACACCCTTATGTATGTCGTACGGGTGTCCATGCGTTGGTGCGTGGTGTCGTCCGGTAGAATTCTCTACCTTTGCAGGACTTCGGGTTTCATCCCCCTGCAAAAGTAGCTGATTTGGCCTTAAAACAGCCAGAGGAACGCCCTTGGTCGCGTTGTTTACACGATGCGCCGGGTCTTGAACGGGCTTCAGTAATGAGGTCGGAGTAGCAACGCGATGCAAAGCGCGCACATTATAGGCAATGACGCAGAGGCCCTGAGGGACCTGACGTTTGCCCGTGCTCATATCGCAAATTTAGAAATCGCCAATCGCTGTGCCGCCCCTCCGGGGATGTCGGCGCTTGCGCGAGTGAACGGATACAATGCCAAAGAAAATGTTAATCGATGCCACACACGCGGAAGAAACCCGCGTTGTTGTGGTCGACGGAAACAAAGTCGAAGAATTTGATTTTGAAAGCCAGTTTAAGCGTCAGCTTGCTGGGAATATTTACCTCGCGAAAGTGACACGGGTCGAGCCGTCACTTCAGGCCGCTTTTGTGGACTATGGTGGAAACCGCCATGGTTTCCTTGCGTTCTCGGAAATCCACCCTGATTACTATCAGATTCCGGTTGCTGACCGCGAAGCGTTGATGGCCGAAGAGAAAGCCTATGCCGAAAGCCTGAAGGCTGAGGAAGACGAAGAAGAGAAGCCTAAAAAGCGTCGTCGGACCCGTAGTCGTGCAAAAGCAGCGGATGTGCAGGGCGATGATGCGGTGATCTCAGCTGAAGCTGAAGTCAGCGGCATGGAAACCATCGATTTGGGTGACGACGACGAAGAGGGATCTTCGCCGATGACGCTTGTGGCCGAAACACCTGTCGAGACGCCATCCAACGACGATGATGACGAAGATGACGGTGATGACGATGCCGAGGGCGCAACGGCCGCTGATAAAGACGACGAAATTGAAAGTGTTGCTGAAGAGGACGACACTGACGAAGTGCGCCCGGTTCGTAAACCACGCCCAAAGCGTTACAAAATTCAAGAAGTCGTCAAGGTTCGCCAAATCCTCTTGATCCAGATCGTCAAGGAAGAGCGCGGCAACAAAGGCGCTGCTTTGACAACATATCTGTCGCTCGCTGGTCGTTACTGCGTCTTGATGCCGAACACGGCACGCGGTGGTGGTATCAGCCGTAAGATCACGAATATTGCCGACCGTAAGAAGCTTAAGGAAATCGCAGGCGAGATGACGGTGCCCGAGGGTGCTGGTCTGATCATCCGCACAGCAGGGTCTCAGCGTACGAAGTCAGAGATCAAGCGCGACTATGAGTATCTTCAGCGCATGTGGGAGCAAATTCGCGAGTTGACGCTGAAATCGATTGCTCCTGCGATAATCTATGAAGAGGGCGATCTGATCAAACGGTCGATCCGCGATCTTTATAACAAGGACATCGACGAAGTGATTGTTGCAGGCGAGGCGGGTTACCGTAACGCCAAAGACTTCATGAAAATGATCATGCCGTCACACGCAAAGAACGTTAAGTTCTACACCGAGCAACTGCCGCTTTATGCGCGGTATCAAGTCGAGGGCTACCTCGCAGGTATGTTTAACCCAACGGTTCAATTGCCATCTGGTGGTTACATCGTGATCGGGATCACAGAGGCGCTTGTTGCGATCGACGTGAACTCTGGCCGCGCGACCAAAGAAGGCTCGATCGAGCAAACCGCGACTAAAACCAACCTTGAGGCCGCCGATGAGGTGGCTCGCCAATTGCGCCTGCGTGACTTGGCTGGTTTGATCGTGATCGATTTTATCGACATGGACGAACGCCGCAACAACATCGCCGTTGAAAAGCGGATGAAAGACAAGCTGAAAACAGACCGCGCCCGTATTCAGGTCGGTCGTATCTCTGGCTTTGGTCTGATGGAAATGTCCCGTCAGCGCCTGCGCCCAGGTATGCTTGAGGCGACAACGCAGATGTGTAGCCATTGCCACGGCACTGGTTTGCTCCGCTCTGACGATAACGTCGCCTTGGCGATCCTGCGTGCCTTGGAAGAAGAGGGCGTGCGCGCTCGGTCAAAAGAGGTTCTAGTGCGGGCTCCTATTGCTATCGCCAACTTCCTGATGAACGGCAAGCGCGAGCATATCGGTGATATCGAAGCGCGTTATGGCATGTCTGTGCGGATCGAATGTGACCCGACGCTGGTATCGCCAGACTTTGCGATTGAGAAGTTCAAGACCGCGACACGCATCGTGCCAGAGGCAGCACCGATTGTAGCAAGTGCGATCATGTTTGAGGACGACGACGATGATATCGTCGAGGAAACCCCAGATGAGGAAGAGGCAGACGTCGTAGCGGAAGCACCGCAAGCCGTAACTGCCGAGACCGCAGATGGTGAAGAGCGTCCCAAGAAGAAGCGTCGGCGCCGTCGGCGGCGTCGGGGTGGTGATGGCAACGGCGAAACCCAAATGGACGAGAACGGCAATCCTATCGAGGCTGCTGAAGCCGCTGAAGAGACTGCTGAAGCACCTGCGGTAGAGGGCGAAGATGCCCCAGCTGAAAAGCCAAAGCGCACCCGTACGCGCAGCCGCAAGAAGGTTGAAGAGACTGTTGAAGTTGTTGCCGAGGCCGCACCTGTAGAAGCTGAAGTGACTGCTGAACCTGTTGCTGAGGAAGAAAAGCCGAAGAAGCGTACGCGCAGCCGTAAGAAGGCTGAGCCAAAGGTTGAGGCAGAAGCCGAAGAAGCCCCAGCTCAAGACGCCGCTGCTGCGGAAGAAAAGCCGAAGCCAAAGCGCAAGAGCCGTGCAAAGCCAAAGGCGGTTGTCGCTGAAGCTGAGGTGGCTGTTGTTGCAGAGACTGAAGCTCCGGCACCAGTTGCAGAGGCCCCAGTGGTTGAAGCGCCTGTTATGGTGGAGCCAGTTGTTGAAGTTACACCAGAGCCTGTCCAAGAGGCAACGCCTGAGCCAGCACCTGCACCTGCGCCAGAACCCGCACCGAAAAAACCTGATGCGCCAAAGCGCAAGGGTTGGTGGTCACTGGGCCGCTCGTAAAATCAAAAAGCCGCATCTTCGGATGCGGCTTTTTTGTCGTAAGGAGCCTGCAATTGCTACGAGTTGTCACTGTCACCGCACAGTATGCGCGATCCCCTGACGACCTCTTTGCAAGTGCCAGTGATCCCGGAGACCTTTTGGCGGTGATGTCGGATATTGCGGTTTATCGCGGGATGCCCAATGCGCAATTTGTGAGGGGGATGGCGTTTGTAACAGACGTGACCTTTTGGGGCTGGCTTAAGATCAAAGGCCATCACGTGCATTTGGACAGCCTTGATTCCGTCGAACGGTGTTTGCAGAGCCGTGAATACTCAAAAACAGTTAGGCAATGGGATCACCTGATCACGGTCAAGGCGCACCCACAGGGTGCCGTTTGGACCGATCAGGTTGTCGTCGATGCAGGGTGGAAGACCTATTTCGTCGCGCTGTTTTCCCGTTACATTTATGTGCATCGGCATCGCCGCCGCAACGCCCTGAGCATCACGAGTAATATTCAGCCCTTGCGGATCACATAGACCTGATGCGCACCTGCATCTGACATCTCAACCAGTTCGTGGCCTGCCTCTGCGCAGAAATGCGGCATGTCTACAACGGCGGCAGGATCATCGGCCATCACATGCAATTCGTCACCTGCGGCCAAGGCCGACAGTCGCTTGCGCGCTTTGAGAACTGGGAGCGGGCACAACAGCCCGATAGCGTCTAATTCGTGTTTCATAAAGCAAGTGCTAACCTAGATATTTCAACCCGTAAACACATCTGTGACCGACGGGGGGCGTGACGAAGCGATCAGCTTGGCCTATCAGGGGGGCAAAGGAACCATGACCATGCTTGAGGCCACCCAAATACTAGACGCATCTTTGCTGCCCGCGATGGTGATCGCTGCATTCGCGGGGCTTTTGTCGTTCCTAAGCCCCTGCGTCTTGCCGATCGTGCCACCTTATCTTGCCTATATGGGCGGGGTATCGGTGAGCGACATGGAAGACGCCAAAACTGCGCGCCGCCGCGTATTGTTGGCCGCTTGGTTCTTTGTGATGGGCCTCTCGACTGTGTTCCTGCTCCTCGGCTTTGCGTTTTCTGCTATGGGCCGGATGTTTTTACAATTCCAAGACTGGTTCAGCGTGATTGCAGGCGTGATCGTCATGATCTTTGGCGCACATTTTGTGGGTGTATTCCGGATCGGTTTCCTCGACCGTGAAGTTCGCGTGCAAACGGGCGATAAGGGCGGATCAGCTCTTGGGGCTTACGTCCTTGGTCTCGCGTTTGCGTTTGGCTGGACACCGTGCCTTGGCCCGATCCTTGGCACGATCCTTGGGCTTGCGGCCTCAGAAGCATCGCTGATGCGCGGCACGGTTCTGCTCGCGGCCTACGCGCTTGGACTTGGCATTCCGTTCCTGCTGGTCGCCGCCTTCTTCCCGCGCCTTAAAGGCCCCATGGCATGGATGAAACGCCACATGGACCGTATCGAGCGGATTTCGGGGCTGCTCCTGTGGACCGTGGGTTTGATGATGCTAACAGGGCAGTTCTCGGCCTTTAGCTATTGGTTGCTCGAGACCTTCCCATCGTTGGCCACATTGGGCTAAGGTCAGGCCAAAGCATAAAGCAGGCCTCCATGTCTCAGACGCGTAACCCATCACAAGTGAAGCGACGTCGGGTGTTCTACATTCCGGGGTATGACCCGATCCATCCGCGCCGTTATCGTGAGCTTTACCGCACCGAAAGCACCGCCCAAGCCGCGATCTCAAACTATGAGATTGGACAGACCCCAAAGACGGGCAAAGGGCCATACGGCTGGCATGTGAATGCCGTGATTGACGGGGCAAAGGTCGAGGCTGATGTCGAGGTTCTGCTCTGGTCCGATATCGTGCGCGACAGCATGGCGACCTCGATCCCTGCGACCTACTGGCAGCTTGTGCGGACTGCTTGGACCTACATCACAACAGGCACGTTGCGGCGGCTCATGTGGATGCGTAAGGGCCCTGTGATTGCGGCGCTTTACCCCGTTGGTATGTTGCTGCTGCAACTTCTGATCGCGGTGATTGCCGGGGCGATGGTCAATGCGTGGGGCAAATCCCTGCTGATGCCATATATCGGCATTGTCGGGCACCTCATCTCGCTCGCAGCAGGTGCCGCATTGTTCGCTGTGATCCTGCGCTGGTTCAAAAAGAAGGACGGCAAGTTCTTTGCCTACTACCTCATGCACGACTACGCGTTTTCGGCGCGGTGGCGCGGGGCGAACCCGCCCGCGTTGGAAAACCGCATGGACGCATTCGGCGACATCATCGCTGCGGCCTTGCAAGACGATGTCGATGAAGTGCTAATCGTTGGTCATTCCTCTGGCGCGCATCTCGCGGTGTCGATCCTTGCCGATCTGTTTCGCGCGGGCAGGGTGCCTACCGGTGGACCTGCGCTCGGCTTCCTCTCTCTGGGGCAAGTTGTGCCGATGATGTCCTTCCTTCCTGACGCTTACCGCCTACGGGCCGATCTCGCACATCTGAGCGGGCAGAACGGCGTCACATGGGTCGATGTGACCGCGCCCGGAGATGGCTGTGCCTTTGCGCTATGTGATCCTGTTGCGGTGTCAGGTGTGCAATCCGACGATAGCAAATGGCCGCTGGTGATTTCCGCCGCCTTTACGCAGTCTTTGGCGCCCGAGACTTGGAAGGCGTTACGTTGGAAGTTCTTCAAATTACACTTCCAATACCTCTGTGCCTTTGATCGGCCCAAAGACTATGACTACTTCCAAATTACGGCTGGACCGCTGACGTTGGCTGATCGCTACCGCGACCGCCCGCCCTCAAAGTCCCGCATCGATGTACCCGCGTCCAAATACATGAGCACCGCGCCATGATGCCGCCAAAGCCCACGCCGCGGCCCGAAAAGGTCTCGCTCTGGCGCTATCTTAAGCTGTTTCGGGAAGACATCCTCTCTGCGCAACCGGCCAAGCTTTACCGCGCATGGATGGCCGAATTTCGCACGCCGTTTTTTCGCAGTTATATGATCAACGACCCGACGCTGATCAATTTGGTGTTGAAAGAACGGCCCGACGATTTCCCGAAATCCGACCGCATTGGTGCGGGCCTCAGACCCTTGCTTGGCGAAAGCGTTTTTCTGACCAATGGCGAGACGTGGAAGCGGCAGCGGCGCATCATTGACCCTTCGTTTGAGGGTGGACGCTTGCGTGAAACCTTTCCCGCGATGTGGGCAGCGGGCGAAGCGGCGGTGGTGCGGATGCATGGCCTTGCTGATGGGCAACCGCATGATATTGAG
>ENA-OWPI01001196-OWPI01001196.1-marine-metagenome-genome-assembly--contig:-NODE-1196-length-30271-cov-6.629794_pt1 | contig 30271 bp, 30 predicted proteins | sample MGYA00238138_ERZ651775 | MGnify/ENA primary metagenome ERZ651775 (study PRJEB26906, sample SAMN06265043) | marine metagenome | isolation source: Helgoland LTER site | place: Germany:Helgoland, sampling...
ATGAATAGAAAAATCTTTTACTCAAAAATATTATTATTTGGCGAATATGGAATTATTTCAAATTCAGATGCACTTTCTATTCCATTTAAAAAATTTGAAGGCTCTCTTAAAATATCAAAATCGTTATTAAAGGATGAAATATTATCAAATAACAATTTAGATGAACTTTATACTTACGTTAATAAAAGTTATTCTTTTTCTAATATTCTAGATTTAAAATCACTTAAAAAAGACATTGATTCTGGGCTTTACTTTAAAAGTAATATTCCTACTTCTTCAGGTCTTGGAAGTAGTGGTGCTTTAGTTTCTTCAATTTTAATTAATTATGCAAATACTGATTTATACAAAAAAGATAGTAATGAAATAAAAAAAATTATGTCAATAATGGAATCAAAATTTCATGGAAAATCATCAGGTTTTGATCCATTAGCTTCATTTTTTAATAAACCTATTATGATGTCTGGTGGAAATGTTAAGTTAATTGAAGACATAAAGTTTAGGGATTTCAAAATATATTTAGTTGATAGTAAAATACCATCTTCTACCTCTGATATGATAAGTATATTCAATCAAAAAATGAATGATGAAAATTTTATGAATCTTTTCAATAATTCATTTATACCTATTACTAATAAGTGTATCCATAATCTCATTAATAATTCAACTAATTTTTTAGATTCAATTAAAAGTCTTTCAAAATTTACAAATGAAAATATGAATGAGATGATTCCTGAGTCTATTGATAAAATTTGGAAATCAGGATTAAAATCAAATGATTACTATATGAAATTTTGTGGTTCCGGAGGAGGTGGATTTTTTTTAGCTTTTGATTTTAAAAATAACTTAAGATCTAAACTAAGTTCTTTTGAATTAATTGAAATATAATGTGATGAACAAAATCATTATAATTTTTGGAGTTAGTGGATCAGGTAAATCTTCTATTGGAAAAAAATTATCTAATGATTTAAATTTTAAATTTATTGATGCTGATGACTTTCATTCAATCAGTAACATTAATAAAATGAAAAGAAATATATCATTAGATGATAATGATAGAGAAGAATGGTTAGTATCACTAAACAATGAATTAAAAAAAGAATTAAATAAAGACATAGTAATTGCTTGTTCTGCTTTAAAAGAAATTTATAGAATGAAATTAATAAATGGATTAAATGCTAATTTTTTCTGGTTCTGCCTAAAAGGAGATTTTGAATTAATTAATCAAAGGTTAAAGAAAAGGAATAATCATTTCTTTAAATCAGACTTGCTTAAAAGTCAATTTGACATATTAGAGTATCCTAAATATTCAAATTTCATTGATATAGCTGAGAGTCCAGAAAAAATAGTTGAAACAATAAAACTTAAAATATTAAAATGAATAATTGGGGAATAATAGGAATAGGAAGAATTGGTTTAAGTATGACTAGAAATATGTCAGACAAAGGTATTAGTCTTTCAATCTATGATAAAGCATTTGAAAATAAATTAGATCCATTTTTTGAAGAAAAAAAATTATATCCTGAACTTAAAAAAGTTTCTGTATTTAATGATATTTTAAATTTTATTGAATCAATTGAAAGGCCAAGAAAAATTTTAATTTTAGTTCCTTCTGGAAATCCAAATGAACAGGTTATCTCTAAATTAATTACTTTATTAAATGAAAATGATATTATAATTGATGCTGGAAATACTAACCCATTGATTAGCTATAGTAATAAATTAAAAATTGCAAAAAATAATATTTTATATCTAGGTATAGGTGTATCTGGAGGTACACAAGGTGTGTTAGAAGGCCCGTCAATTATGATAGGTGGAGATAATAATGCTTTTAAAAAAATCAAAGATGATTTATCATTAATTACATCAAAAACAATTGACAACTCTAACAGCTATAATTTTTTCGGTGATTCAAACCAGGGACATTTTGTTAAAATGATTCATAATGGAATTGAGTATGTTGAGATGCAATTAATAGCTTCTATTTATAAATTATTAATTGAGTCTAATAATTATACTAATCAAAACATTGCTCAAATTTTTGAAGATTGGAATAATAACTTAAATAGTTATTTAATTGATATATCAACTAAAAAAATGTTAGAAAAGATTGATGATGAATACTTGCTTGAAAAGATTGATGACATAGCTGACGATAATGGAACAGGTAGATGGATGCTTAACTATGGAGTAGAATTAGGATGCTCTCTTAGTATGTTGTCATCTGCTTTAAATACCAGATTTATTTCTAAACTTAAGAGTGAAAGAAATGAATTAAATAAAAGTATTAAACAAAATTCACTAGAATATAAAGTAGATATTAACTCACTAAAAAATGCATATAAATTTTGTAGACTTGTAAATTATATTCAGGCTTTTTGCCTAATCAACTCTGCAAATAAAAATTATAATTGGCAAATTAGTATTTTAAAAGCACTTAATGTTTGGTCCAATGGTAGTATTATAAAATCTAGTTTAATTAATGATCTTTATTCAAATTATTTTGTTGAAAACATCTTAAATGATAAGAAAATAATTAAAGATTTAAATGAAAGCAAGTCAGATCTAATTAATATAATTACATTATCATTAAAAAATGATATTTCAATCCCATGTTTTAATGATGCTTTAGAGTATTTTAATAGTATTTCAAATAACTCGCTAAGCACAAATATGATTCAGGCTCAAAGAAATTTTTTTGGATCTCATTCTATTAAAATAAAATAGATATTTATGTCAAAACTTCCTGAAAAATATAAATTTATAGACTTATCAGATTATGGTCGCCCATTGGGTCATTGGATAGCTAGTCAGCTAAAATACTCATTAGTTACTCCTATTCATGTTACTACAATGTTTATTATAGCTGGATTAATTGCTATTGTATTTATGATTAAAGGATATTATATAACGGCTTCTTTTTTTATTATACTAAAGTCAATATTGGATGCAGCCGATGGAGAATTATCAAGATTAAAACAAACACCTTCTTATGTAGGCCGATATTATGATTCCATAGGAGACTTCCTACTTAATTTTTCTTTTTTATTTGCTTTTTGGTATATAACTGAAATTTCAATAGTCTACATGTTTATTGCATTTTTTGCAATTCAACTTCAAGGAACTGTTTATAACTATTATTATGTAATTTTAAGAAATTCTGTTCAAGGTGATTCTACCAGTCGAATTTTTGAAGCTGGTGTTCCTAAGGCATTAAAAGGTGAAAGTCAACAAATGGTTAACATTTTTTATAGAATTTATGATATTTTATATATATCATTTGATAAAATAATGTTCTATATGGATAAAGATGCAAAAGATAGCCCACCTTTTCCAAAATGGTTTATGACAATACTATCAATGTATGGTCTAGGTTTTCAATTATTAATTATGGCTTTTATGCTATCCTTTAACCTTAAATCATATGTAATTCCTTTTTTTATTTTTTATTCTGTTTTTTTAGTTGTATTTGTTGGTCTTAGAAAACTTGTTCTTAAGCCATAGTCATAATTTTTTTGTGATTATATTAGAGTTATAAAGAATACATATTTTAGATAATGAATAAAGTTGTCACTTTTGGTGAAATTATGTTAAGGCTATCACCGCCAGGTTATCTTCGCTTTTCTCAGACTAATTCCTTTGACGTTGTATACGGTGGTGGAGAATCAAATGTTGCAGTGTCTTTAGCTAATTATGGTATACCTGTTGAGTTTGTAACACGTATACCCAAATCAGAAATAGGTGAATGTGCTTTAATGGAGTTGCGCAAAAGAGGGGTAGGGACATCTCATATTGCACTAGGAGGAGAAAGATTAGGTATTTATTTTATGGAAACAGGAGCAGTAAACAGAAGTAGTAATGTTTTGTACGATAGAACTAATTCTGCAATGGCAGAACTTGAATCCGGGATGATTAACTGGGATAAGGTTTTTGATGGTGTTTCATGGTTTCATTGGACTGGAATCACCCCAGCAATTTCAAAAAATGCTGCTGATGTATGTTTGGAGGCTGTAAAAATTGCTAGTGATAAAGGATTAACAATTTCAACGGATTTAAATTATAGATCTAAACTCTGGAAACATGAGGGAAATCGAAATGAAATTATGACCGAACTAACTTCTTATTGTGATATTATACTAGGTAATGAAGAAGATGCTGAAATGCATTTTGGGATTAAACCAGAAAGTCTAGATATAACTAGACAAGGAAATGAAATTAATTCAGAAGCTTTTTTATCTGTTTGTAATCAGATGATGAAAAAATTCCCAAGAGCTAAGAAGATAATAATAACATTAAGAGGTTCAATTTCAGCTTCACATAATTCTTGGACTGGGATTCTTTATGATGGAAAAAAGATGTATGAAAGTAAACAATATCAAATTACTGATATTGTTGATCGCATTGGTGCTGGAGATTCTTTTATGGGTGGATTAATATACGGTTTTCTAAATTATCCAAATGAAGATCAAAAAGCACTAGATTTTGCAGTTGCGGCATCTTGTCTTAAACATACAATTAAAGGTGATGTAAACCTTGTTAAAGTTGAAGAAGTGGAAAAATTAATGAATGGAAATTCTTCTGGCAGAGTTAATAGGTAAAAATTTATATGGCTCAATATTCGAGAATACAAGTAATAAAACAAATGGAGGAATCAGGAATGGTTCCACTTTTCTACCATGCGGATAGTTCTATATCAAAACAAATTCTTAAAGCTTGTTATGATGGAGGAGCTCGTTTAATGGAATTCACTAATAGAGGTGATTTTGCCCTAGAAGTTTTTACAGATTTAATTAAATATGCTATTGCTGAGTTACCTGGAATGATTGTGGGTGTGGGATCTATAACTGATGCAAAAGCAGCTTCACAATATATGTTAGCTGGAGCAAATTTTGTTGTGACTCCAGTTTTTAGAGAAGATATTGCACGTATCTGTAACAGAAGAAAACTTATGTGGTCAGCTGGGTGTAGTTCACTAACTGAAATAGCAACTGCAGAAGAATTTGGTTGCGAACTTGTTAAATTATTTCCAGGAAATGTTTTAGGACCTGAATTTGTAAAGAGTATAAAGGGTCCTCAACCTTGGACTTCTGTCATGCCTACCGGAGGAGTTACTCTTGAATATGATAATTTAAAATCGTGGTTTGACTCTGGAGTTACATGTGTTGGAATGGGGTCTAAGCTTATTTCTAAAGAAATTATAGCAAATAATGATTACACATTACTTAAGGATAATGTTCAAAAAACTCTCGAGATAATTAAATCTTTAAGATGAAAACAAAACTTTTAATGACTTCAAGTGCTCTATTCTGTGGAATTATTGGAACTCTTCTTCTTTTTTTACCAATCGAAATAGCAGAATATCTTAGTGTTGAACCAACTATTAGTGCAATACTTTTTTTAAAAATATTAAGTGCAATATACTTGGGATTTGGAATTTTGAATTGGACAGCGAAAGGAACACTAATTGGAGGAATTTATAATAAACCAATTGTCTTGGGAAACTTATTACATTTTGCTGTTGGAGCAATTGAATTGATTAAAGTAATTTCTAATATTCAAATACATAGAGAAATTATTATTTTCTTAACTGTATTCTATGTAATTTTTGCTCTACTTTTTGCCTATGTAATTAAAACTAACCCGAAATAATTAGAAAAGAATAAACTAATAAATTATGCCTTTACTTGTTGTTATATTTGGAATATTATTGTTATTTATTTTAATAGCAAGATTTAAGCTAGATGCGTTTATTTCATTTATAACAGTTTGTATTTTTGTTGGCCTATTTCAAGGAATGCAATTACAAAGTATTGTGGAATCCATTCAAAAAGGAATTGGAGATACACTAGGGTTTTTAGTTTTGATTTTAGGTTTTGGAGCTATGCTTGGTAAACTTGTTGCTGATAGTGGAGCAGCTCAAAGAATTACATCTAGATTAATATCAGGTTTTGGGGTTAAAAACATTCAATGGGCAGTAGTTGTTGCAGGTTTTATAGTTGGTGTCCCAATGTTTTATTCTGTAGGTTTTGTCATTTTAATACCTTTAGTTTTTACAGTGGCTGCCTCATCAGGATTACCATTGATTTATGTTGGTTTACCTATGTTAGCCTCATTGTCAGTAACTCATGGTTTCCTTCCCCCTCATCCTGCCCCTACAGCAATATCTGGTATGTTTAATGCTGATATTGGTAAAACATTATTATATGGAATTATAATAGCTATTCCAGCTATAATAATAGCAGGACCATTATTTACTCGGACAATTAAAAATATTAATGCTACTCCTTTGAAAGAATTTTATAATCCTATTATTTTAAAAGACGACCAAATGCCAGGGATGGGAGTTAGTGTTTTCACTGCTTTACTTCCTGTCATATTAATTATATTTTCTTCAATTTTCAATATTATTTTTACGGAAGAATCATTTTTAAAGGAAATTATTCTTTTTATTGGAAATCCTGTAATTGCCATGTTGCTTTCTGTTTTAGTTGCCATCTATACACTTGGTTTATCTCTTGGAAAAAAAATGGAAGAATTAATGAACTCTGTTTCAAGTTCTGTATCAAGTATAACAATGGTTTTATTAATAATTTCGGGAGCAGGTGCTTTAAAACAAATTTTAATTGATAGTGGGGTAAGCAATTATATAGGGTCATTATTAGATGGTTCACAGATATCTCCATTAATTTTAGCTTGGCTTATAGCAACAGTTATAAGGGTATGTGTTGGATCTGCAACAGTTGCCGGTTTAACTGCAGCAGGAATTGTACTTCCTCTTGTTTCAAACTCAGATATTAGTCCTGAGTTAATGGTACTAGCTATAGGTTCTGGGAGCCTAATGTTATCTCATGTAAATGATGCAGGATTTTGGATGTTTAAAGAGTATTTTAACCTTTCAGTAAAAGAGACTCTTTCAACTTGGACAGTAATGGAAACTATTGTTGGAATTACTGGTTTAGTTGGAGTTCTAATATTAAATATATTTATATAATATGAAAAAATCACCTTCACAAAAAGTAAAAGAATTGAATTTAGTATTTCCTCCTGCTCCAAAACCTGCAGGTGTTTATAGACCAGTATTAATTGTAGATAATTTTTTATATGTTTCTGGTCAAGGTCCGGTTAAAAATGATGGAACATTAATGCAGGGACGTGTTGGAGATGATTTAACAAGTGAACAAGGAAAATTAGCAGCTCGCCAAGTTGGGTTGACTATGCTGTCTAGTATCCAAACGCATTTTGGAAATCTAGACAAAATTAAAAGAGTAATTAAAGTATTTGGAATGGTTAATTGCTCTCCTGAATTTAAAGCACATCCTTATGTGATAAATGGATTTAGTGAATTGATGGCTGACGTTTTTGGAGATGATCATGGAATCGGAGTCAGAAGTGCTGTTGGTATGATGCTTCCTGAAGGGATTCCTGTTGAAATTGAAGCAATGTTTGAGTTAAAATAAATCTATATGAATAAAGATTGGTATAGAATAAATAATGTTGAAGAAATTCCATCTCCCTCTTTAGTAGTTTTTCCCAAAAGGATTGAGGAAAACATCAAATTAATGATAAAGATTGCAGGAGGTGCAGAGAAACTAAGACCTCATATTAAGACCCATAAAATTGCTGAAATAATTAAAATGCAGCTAAATCAAGGTATTACAAAATTTAAATGTGCAACGCTATCTGAAGCAGAACTTTTAGCAAAATGTAATGTGAAAGATATTCTATTGGCAATGCAACTTACAGGGTCCAATATTAATAGATTTATTGAATTAATGCAGAAATATCCAAAATCATTATTTTCAACCATTATTGATAATGAAGAATCAGTAATAAAATTTAATTCAGCTGCTTCAAAAAAAGGAATTAAGGTTTCATTATGGTTAGATATAAATAATGGTAATAATAGAACAGGAATTAAGCCTAGTAATGAGGCTATCTTGCTATATAAAAAAATTGATGGATCTTCTAATCTAATTTCTAAAGGACTTCATGTCTATGATGGTCACATTCGTGATTCTGATTTTAATTTACGAAAAGAAATTTGCGATAAACAATTTGAATCAGTTCTAAATTTAAAAAGTAATATTGAGCTTCTAGGAATAAAAATTAATAAAATTGTCGCAGGTGGAACTCCAAGTTTTCCAATTCATGTAAAAAGAAACAATATAGAAGTGAGTCCAGGCACTTCAATATTGTGGGATGAAAGATATGGCAGTTCTTTTAAAGATTTAAAGTTTTATCATGCTGCTGTTCTAATTGGAAGTATAATTAGTAGACCAACTAAAGATCTTATGTGTTTAAATTTAGGGCATAAATCTGTTGCTTCAGAAATGAGTTTTCCAAGATTGAAACTACTTAATATGGAAAACTTTAAACAAATAAGTCATAGTGAAGAGCATTTAGTTCTTGAGTGTAATGAATCAGAAGATTATGTGGTTGGTTCAGTTTGTTATGCAATCCCAGTTCATATTTGTCCAACAGTTCCAAAATATAGAAAAGTTTTAACTGTAATAAATGGAGAAATAACAGGAGAATGGGATGTTGCAGCTAGAGATTATAATACAGAATAGAGTTTATAATAAATAATTAAAGAAATATGTTTATTCTTGATGCACACCTTGACCTAGCAATGAATGCTTTAGAATGGAATAGAGATCTAACCCAGAGTATTCAAGATATCAGAAAAAGTGAGTATGGAATGACTGATAAGCCAGATAGAGAGAAAAATACAGTATCTCTTGATGAAATGCGAAAAGGCAATATAGGTATTTGTGTAGCTACACAAATTGCAAGAGTAAGCAATGACAAAAAATTACCAGGCTGGAATTCTCCTCAACAAGCGTGGGCTCAGACTCAAGGTCAACTTGCATGGTATAAGTCAATGGAGGATATTGGCGAAATGACACAAATTAAGAATTCAATTGAACTTAACAATCATCTTGAACTATGGAAAGATGATAGTGTTTCTAAAAAACCTATTGGATATATTCTTAGTTTAGAGGGTGCTGATTCAATTGTAAACATTGATTATCTAGAAAAATCTTACAAATTAGGTTTAAGAGCTATTGGTCCTGCACATTATGGACCTGGAATTTATGCTCATGGAACAGATTCTGAAGGAGGAATTGGAATTAAAGGAAAAGAGCTGCTTAAAAAAATTGAGGAGTTAAATTTGATCCTTGATGCTTCACATTTATGCGATATAAGTTTTTGGGAAACCATGGATATATATAATGGACCAGTATGGGCAAGTCATAATAATTGTAGAAAATTTGTTGATCATAATAGACAATTTTCAGATGAACAAATTAATGAATTGATATCAAGGAATGCTATTATTGGAATTCCCTTAGACGCATGGATGATGGTTCCTAATTGGATTAGAGGAGAGTCTACTCCTAAAAGTATGGGTGTAACATTAGATTTAATGATTGATAATATTGATCATATTTGTCAGTTGTCAGGTAATGCATTGCATGTAGGTATAGGTTCTGATTTAGATGGAGCATTTGGAAAGGAACAAACACCACTTGATCTTGATACTATAGCTGATCTTCAAAAAATTCCATCAATGCTATCTAAAAAAGGATACTCAAAAATTAATATTGAAAATATTATGAGTCAAAACTTTATAAATTTTCTTAGAAGAGTATGGAATTAAGTCCTGACTTTAAGTTTAATTCTATTTAGTCAAAATATAAATTGTTGAAATTCCAAAGAATTTTCTCTTTGATTCTATATTTTTAAACCCAACTATACTTAAAATTTTTTTAAACTCTTTTTCTGGAGGAAATTCCTTAGTAGAGTTTAATAAATAGTTATAAGCCTTTATGTTTCTTGTAAATATAAATGAGATCAAAGGGATATATATACTTGTAAACAATATATAAATAAACTTAACTAAATAATTATTGGGAACTGAAGTTTCAAGAATTATTAGCTTTCCGTTTTCTTTTAAAACTCTATAGCTTTCTTTAAGTCCGTTAATTAGATCTTCAAAGTTTCTTACACCATAACCAATTGAAATAAGATCAAAAAAATTGTTTCTATATTTTAATTTTTCAGCTTTGCTTAACTCCAATGTAATATTGTTAATATTCATTTTTCTTATTTTATCATCTGCAACATCCAACATCTTCTCTGATATATCTACACCTATGATTTGAGATTCTTTTAACTTACTCAAATTTATTGCTATATCACCAGTTCCAGTTGCTATATCAAGAATCACTTTAGGATTATCTTCTTTAGCAATTAATGCTATTTCTTTTTTCCATTTAGAATGATATTTAAATGTAATTAGGTCATTCATCAAATCATAATCTTTGGAAATTGATTCAAATATATTTTTTATGTATGATTCCTCTGACTTTTGAATCTTAGTCATTATTTTCTTATGGATTTTATAAATTCATCTATAGAATTAACACCTTTTAGTTTGAGATGTTTTATAAATGCTGAACCAATTATTGCTCCTTTAGAATACTGAATGGCTTTATTGAATGTTTCTTTATTTCCTACTCCAAAACCTATTATTTTTTTACTCGAGAGATTCATTTCTTTAATCTTATCAAAATAAGCCAATTGATTATTGTCAAATGTGTTTTTAGATCCAGTAACACTCGATGAGCTTACCATATAAATAAATCCATTTGATATTTTATCAATATATCTTATTCTTTCCTCTGGAGTTTGAGGAGCAATTAAAAACATATTATGTAAGTCATAATCTCTAAAAATAGACTTATAGTTTTGTTCAAAGTATTTAATTGGCAAATCAGGAATAATAAGACCATCAATTCCTACTTCACTACATTTCTTGCAAAAAGCTTCAACTCCAAATTGTAGAATTGGATTAAAGTAACCCATAATTATTAACGGAATAGAAACTTTAGATCTTATATCTTTTAATTGGTCAAATAATACATTTGAATTCATTCCATTTTTTATTGCTTGTGTAGAGCTATCTTGAATTGTAGGTCCATCTGCTAAAGGATCACTAAATGGTAATCCAATTTCAACCATATCAACTCCTGATTCTTCAAGATTTATAATAATCTTTTCAGTATCATTTAAGCTAGGATATCCAGCAGTAAAATATATGGATAGAAGTTTTCCTTCTTCGTTTAATTTTTTATCAATTCTATTCATTATAAGTCAAAATATTCTATATAAGTATTTAAATCTTTATCTCCTCTACCTGAAAAATTCACAACAACTACATCATCTTTTTTAAACTCTAAATAATTAAAAGCTGCAAATGCATGAGCTGTTTCTATAGCTGGAATGATTCCTTCAAGTTTAGAAATTTCTAATCCTGCCTTCATTGCATCTTGATCTGTAATTGAAATAAATTGAGCTCTTTTAGATTCAAGAAGATGTGCATGAAGTGGACCAACTCCAGGATAATCAAGACCTGCTGAAATAGAGTAGGGCTCAATAATTTGCCCATCATTAGTTTGCATTAATAAGGTTTTGCTTCCATGAATAATTCCAACTTTTCCTAATACAGATGTTGCAGCACTTTTTCCAGATTTGACACCTTCTCCTGCAGCTTCAACTGAAATAATTTTGACATTCTCGTTTTCTAAATATTCATAATATAGTCCTGCTGCATTACTACCTCCACCAATATTAGCAATTAAATAGTCGGGATTTTCTGTGCCTTCTTTTTCAAAAAGTTGAGATTTTATTTCTTTAGAAACAATTGATTGAAATTTTGCTACCATATCTGGATAAGGGTGTGGTCCTACTACTGAACCAATAATATAATGAGTAGTCAAAGGATTATTTATCCAATCTCTAATTGCTTCATTGGTTGCATCTTTCAATGTTTTACTTCCAGATTCAGCTGAGACAATACTAGCTCCTAACATTTTCATTCTAGCAACATTAGGTGCCTGTCTTTTAATATCTATTGCGCCCATATATATTACACATTCAATTCCGGCAAGTGCACAAACAGTTGCTGTAGCAACACCATGTTGACCAGCACCAGTCTCAGCAATAATTCTTGTTTTTCCAAGTCTTTTTGCTAATAGGATTTGACCAATTGTATTATTGATTTTATGTGCTCCAGTATGACATAAATCTTCTCTTTTTAAATATATTTTACAATTATATTTTTCAGACATTCTTTCTGCAAAATATAAAGGAGTTGGTCTACCAACATAATCCTTTAATAAGTTGTCGTACTCGATTAAGAAATCTTCATCATTAATTATGTTGTTATAATTTTTTTCTAGCTCATCTAGATTTGGAAAAAGCATTTCAGGTACAAAAGCTCCTCCAAAATTACCATAAAACCCATCTTTGTCTACACTATATTTCATTATTTATTATTTCTTTAAATTTTATTAAATCTTCAATAACCTTTAATTTATATTCATCTTCAAATTTACTATTTACATCTATACCATATAATGGTAGATTCATTTGAACTAATCCCTTTAATGAATTAATTGAATCTAAACCAATTCCACCACTAATAAAAAACTCCTTCTTTAATTTATATTTTTTTAAAAGTTCCCAATTAAATGTTTTTCCTGTCCCTCCAGGAAGTTCAGATTTTGAGTCAAATAAAAATAGATTACAACAATCCATATATTTATTTAATATATCAAAATCAAAATTTTGATCAATTCTAAAAGATTTGATTACTTCAATATTTAAATCTAGAAACTTTTGGCATAATTCAGTTGATTCATCACCATGAAGCTGAACACATTTAAGATTATGACTTTCAATTTTTTCAGAAATAAAATCATAGTTAGAATTATAAAAAACTCCAGTTTTCTTAGAGTTAATAATTTTAGGAGTATTGCCCTTAACATATCTGACAGATTTTTCCCAAAATATATGTCCAATATAATCTGGATTTAATTGCACGACATTAAATATATTCTCTTGGTCAAATAATCCACAAACTTTAAATTTCATTTTCTACTTTTTTTATAAAATTATATGCAGATTCTTCAGGTTTTGATGTTTTCATAAAGTTTTCACCAATTAAAAAACCATCATAACCAACTTTGATCAATTTAATAATTGAATCTACTTTACTAATTCCACTTTCAGAAATTTTGACAAATTCACTAGGTATCTTTTCAAATATTCTTACACTATTTTCGATATCAATATCTAGAGTGTCTAAATTTCTATTATTTACACCAATTATATCAACATCAGTATTAGAGATTTTATTTAATTCATTTATTGAGTGTATTTCAAGTAAAACTTCAAGCCCAAGATCTTTAGCAAGTGAACTGTAATTCTTTATCTCTTCTTTATCAAGAATAGATGCAATTAATAGTATTGCATCTGCGCCAATTGATTTTGATTCAACTATTTGATATTCACTTATTATAAACTCTTTCCTGAGTATGGGTATATCTATGCTATTTTTCACTTCATTAATATCTGATATACTTCCATCAAAATATTTCTTATTAGTTAAAATAGAAACTCCAACTGCTCCAGCTCTTTCATATCCATTAATTACTTTAGAGACATTAGATTTATAATTTATCTTTTCATTTGAAGGTGATTTTCTTTTAAACTCACATATAATTCCCGACATACTTTTTTTAATTGACTCTTTTAGGGATTTAGATTTTTTTGTAAAATCTTTTTGTTTTTCTAAATCAGAAATAGAAACAATTTTAGATTTAGCTTCAATTTCTATTTTTTTATCACCAATAATATTATCTAGAATTTTCATTTCATAATATTTATAAGATTATTAAAACACTGAAGAGCATCTTTAGTCTTAATTGATTCTTTAGCATTCATAAAAGCATCAATAATTGAGATTTTCTTTGATATTGCAATTGCTAATGAAGCATTTGCACAGACAACATTTTCTTGTTCAATTGATGCATTTCCGTTTAATACATCCATAAAAATTTTAGATGATGATTCAATATCTTTTCCACCACATATTTTATTTGATTCAATATCTTGAAAATTAAAATCTTTGGATTCCAAAATAAATTCCTTTTCTCTTGAGTAAACCTTAGTGCCTTTTGTTAGTGATATTTCATCATATCCATCTATTGAGTGGATAATATTATATTTAATATCAGTAGCTTGGTATAGGTAATTGTAAATTCTGGCTAGTTCTAAATTGTAAACTCCAACTATTTGTTTCTTAGGCATTGATGGATTAACCATTGGTCCTAACATATTAAAGAAAGTTTTTAAACCTAGTTCTCTTCTAACCGGAGCAACATTTTTCATTGCCGGATGAAACAAAGGAGCGTGAAGAAAACAAATATTTGTTTTATCTACAGCTGTTTTAATTTTATCAGAATCATTATTAAATTTTAAACCTAAGTACTCTAGTACATTACTTGAACCACAACTAGATGAAACTCCATAATTACCATGTTTAGCAACTTTAACTCCTGAACCAGCAGTCACAAATGAAGCTAGAGTTGATATATTAAAAGTATCCTTTTCATCTCCACCAGTTCCACATAAATCAATTGGATCAAATTCATCAAGATCTATTTTAACAGATAATTCAATTAGAGCTTTTCTAAACCCATTTAACTCCTCAATGGTTATATTTCTTATCATAAAAATTGTTAGGAATGAAGAAATTTCACTTGTATTTAGTTTTCCTTCAGAAATTTCAATAATAATATTTCTTGACTCCTTTTCAGTTAATGTTTCATATTGAGTAAGTCGATTTAATATTTTTTTCATATCGTAGCTATCCAATTATTTAATATTGCTTTTCCATCAGGTGTTAAAATTGATTCTGGATGAAATTGAACTCCTCTCACATCAAAATCTTTATGTTTAATAGACATAATCTCACCATTTTCATCAATAGAAGTTACTTTAAGTTCATGAGGAATTGGATTATCTACTGTCCAAGAATGGTATCTCCCTACATTTAAATTAGATTTTATATTATCAAAAAGTATATCTGAATCAGTTGTAGTTATTCTTGATGAAACACCATGATAGACCTTTTCTAAGTTTCGTAACTTTCCTCCAAAAGCCTCAGCAATTGCTTGCTGTCCCAAACAAACTCCAAAGATGTTTTTGGTAGTATAAAACTCCTTAATTACTTCAATTATTTTTCCAGCTTCTTTAGGAATACCAGGTCCTGGTGAAATTAAAATTGCATCAAAATTTTTTATTTCATTAAGATCAAATTTATCATTTCTTTTAACTGTCACATCGCATCCAAGTTCTTCTAAATAGTATAGAAGATTGTATGTAAATGAATCATAATTATCAATTAAAAAAATTTTTCTCATTTTATTAATTCTGCATCATTTAATGCTTTATCTAAAGCTCCTAATTTGTTTTTCACTTCTTCTAATTCTTTCTCTGGGATAGAGTCGATTACTATTCCTGCTCCAGCCTGATAATTCAATATATTATTTTGACTAAAGAAGGACCTTATTATAATTGCATGATTAAAGTTTCCTTTAAAATCTATATATCCTATTGCACCACCATAAAAATTTCTATTTACTTTCTCATATTTTTCAATTAGTTTAAGTGCTTTATGTTTTGGAGCTCCTGTTAAAGTTCCAGCTGGAAAAGTATCCTCAACAACTTTAAAAGGTTTAATGTTTTTCTTTAAAATTGCCGTAACCTTTGAAACTAGATGAATAACATGAGAATAGAACTGTATCTCTCTGTTTTTCTCAACTTTAACATTATTCCCACTTCTGCTTAAATCATTTCTAGCAAGATCAACTAACATAATATGTTCAGAATTTTCTTTAGGATCTTTAGCTAATTTTGTTGCTGTAATATGATCTTCCTCATCATTTCCTGTTCTTTTAAAAGTTCCAGCAATAGGATGAATTTCTGATTTACCATCTTTAATTATAATCTGAGCTTCAGGGGAGCTACCAAATATTTTATAATCACCATAATCAAAAAAGAAAAGATAAGGTGAGGGGTTAATAGATCTTAATGCTCTATAGACATTAAATTCATCTCCACTAAATTTTTGCATAAATCTTCTTGATAACACAAGCTGAAAAACATCACCTCTTTTGCAATGATTTTTTGCTTTTTTTACATAATCAAGATATTCCTTATCCGTAATTGTTGATTTAGGCTGACCATCTTTTTTAAAACTAAATACAGAATAACTTTTATTATTTAATATAGCTTCAATTGACTCTAGATTACTTGAATTATCTATTGTATTGCAAAATATATGTGCTTCATGATTATATTGGCTTATTGCAATAATATTTTGATACAGACCATAATATATATCTGGAATATCAAAATCATCTTTATTATCAATATTAATAGAATCGAAGTATTTAACAGATTCATGACTCATAAATCCAAATAACCCATTATTTAAAAATTTGAAATTAGACTCTGAAGTTTCAAATCTATCAAGATATTGATGGATTAAATCTGAAACTTTTTCATTTTTTGATATTAGTTTTGATGTAGCTGCTTCTCCGGGATATGAAAAAGTAATTTTATTATTTTTTATTTTGATATAACCAATTTGATTGAAACAAATAAAAGAGTAATTATTATTTGCAAGCATATAATCACTATTTTCTAATAGTAAACTATTTGGATAGATATCTCTTATTTTTAAATAAACTTCTACAGGAGTTATAGTGTCTGCAAAGATTTTTTTATGATAGTTATTTAATTTTATTTTCTTCATAGCAAAAAAAAAGCTTGTCGTGAGACAAGCTATTACATAGTTGGTTAAATCACGAATATTTAAGTATTATGATTCCACCACCAGTATTTGTTAATTAATTTCATTAGGCAAATATAAAATAAAAAGAAAATAAACCAAGAGTAACAAAACCTATTATAATAAATATAGCTGTTGAAATAAGTTTTAAATGTTTTTTTGTCCCTTCGGCCATGTTCATCGATTCAAGTTGAGGTTCGTTTACATCCTTAAGTTCATTTATTGAAAGAAATGTAGCTGCTACAACTGTCCCAGTACATATTAAACCCATAATAAATATAAAAGTATCACCCATATTATCTTTTTATCATTAATTTAAAATAACATCCAAAAGATAAAATTGAAGGAACCCATAAGCCTACAAATAAGCCTTCGTCTTTATATCCATAAAACCAAAGTGAAACAGATAAGACAAAAGATACAAATGCAGAACTAATTAAAAAAATGTCAGATTTTTGAAAATATTTCATATATAATTTATTTTACTCCCAAATTACATAATTAGAATTGAATTAAAAAAAGTAATTCTTATGTTTTTCTTAAATTACTATTTGATTTACTTATTTTACAAAAAATAATATGAAAAATATAACCTCAAAAGAACTTATTGATAAATTAGAAACTGATGAAAATGCATTTATTCTTGATGTTAGATCTGAAGAAGAATATGAAGAATCTCATATTCCGGACTCTAAGCTTTTAAATATTCGTAACCCGCAATTATTTATGGATGGACTTAAAGACTTAGATAAATCTAAAAACTACTATGTGTACTGTCATTCTGGAGTTAGAAGTGTTCAGGCTTGTCAGGTAATGAAGAGTTTTGGTTTTGAAAATTTAAATAATTTACTAGGTGGTATTTCTGAATGGACAGGATCAAAAAGAACTAATTGATTGAGTTAATAGGAAAATATAGTCTAGGGGTTTGTGAGAGAATTAGTAAAAAGCTAGGAATAAGAACTACCAATCTTAGGTTTTTGTTTTTTTATTTATCAATCCTTACGCTTCTACTAGGAATTATTTTATATTTGGTACTCGCCTTAATTTTAAAGGTAAAAGATTTAATTATCCATAGAAAAAAAACAGCATTTGATTTATAAATTATGATTACACAAGAACAATTAGGAATAGATGAAAGAATAAATGAAGCTTTTCAACCGATATCTAACTTTTGGGAAGGCTTAATTCTTCATGAATTTTTTGGAACAGGAATACCAACAATTATTTTTTTACTTGTAGGTGGTGCAGCATTCTTTACTCTTTATTTTGGATTTATAAATATTAGAGGATTTGGATTATCAATTAGAACTGTAATGGGTAGATATGATGGATTGGATAAAAAAAGAAGTGGTAGTGGTGAGGTTAGTCACTTTCAGGCATTAGCTACAGCGGTTTCTGGAACAGTTGGAAATGGAAATATTGCAGGTGTTGCGATGGCTATTGCAATTGGAGGTCCAGGAGCAACTTTTTGGATGATTTTGTGTGGATTACTTGGGATGTCTTCAAAATTTGTAGAGTGTACCCTTGGTGTTAAATATAGAGATGTAGGTCCTGATGGAACTGTTTATGGAGGGCCTATGTATTATCTTTCTAAAGGTCTTAAAGAAAGAGGTTTTGAAAAATTTGGAAAAGTACTAGCTGTGATATTTGCAGTCTTGTGTATTGGGGCATCGTTTGGAGGAGGTAATGCAGCCCAATCTAATCAAGCAGCACTTCAGATGGTAGACTTATTTGGACTAACAGGAGGCTCAGCAAGAACAATTGTAGGTATAATAATGATGATTATAGTTGGAATAATAATAATTGGTGGTATAAAAAGAATAGCTTCAGTTACAGAAAAAATAGTTCCATTTATGGCTGGAATGTATGTTTTAGCATGTCTTTATATAATAATAATGAATTTTTCATTTGTTGATGATGCATTTGCAATGATTGTAAATGGTGCATTTGCTCCAACTGCAGCAGTTGGTGGATTTATTGGTGTTCTTATTCAAGGTTTTAGAAGAGGTGCCTTTTCAAATGAGGCTGGAGCTGGTTCAGCATCTATTGCTCATTCAGCAGTAATTACTAGTTACCCAGCATCTGAAGGACTTGTTGCTTTACTAGAGCCTTTTATTGATACAGTAGTAATATGTACAATGACTGCTCTGGTTATTATAATATTTAACGGAGATAACACTCTATTTACCTATGGTAATTTAGTTGAAGGATCTTCAGCAGTAATGATAGAAGGTCAAAAACTTGAGGGTGCTGGTCTTACTTCAGCAGCTTTTGCTGAATACATATCTTTTTCTGGACCATTCCTTGCAATTGCAGTTGTTCTTTTTGCTCTTTCAACAATGATTTCATGGTCATATTATGGTCTTCAATCTTGGATGTATGTCTTTGGTAAAGGAAAAATATCTGATCTTACTTATAAACTTCTCTTCCTATTGTTTATAGTAATTGGAGCTGCAGGTGATATGTCATCTGTTTGGGCATTCTCTGATGCAATGATTCTAGCTCTTGTATTTCCAAACATGATAGGTCTGTTTATTTTATACCCTAAGGTAAAAGAGGAACTTGCTAAATATGTAAATGCAATTAATAATAAAAAATAACAAGCATATTAAATACAATTATTTATATTTGCGTTCGTAAATAAATTTAAATGTTAATTATACCAATAAAAGACGGCGAAAACATTGATAAAGCTCTTAAGAGGTTCAAGCGTAAGTTTGATAAAACAGGAGTGATGAGATCTCTTAGAGATAGAAAACAATTTGTTAAGCCATCAATTGTACATAGAACTAAAATTAAAAAAGCTCAATATGTACAGAAGCTTAGAGATCAAGAAAATCTTTAATAACTTCAATTTTTCTCCTTTACATTGTAACTTAGATGTATAATGCTTATAGAGAAATTTTTAGACTACTTACAATTAGAAAAAAATTATTCCTCCAATACATTATCTGCTTACAAAAGAGATTTAATTCAGTACAATAAATTTATCGTTGAAAATAATTGTAATCTTGAAATTGAAAATGCTGACTATAAGATTATAAGATCTTGGATAGTTAGTATGGTGAATAGTAATATATCAAATCGTTCTATAAATAGAAAAGTATCAAGTTTAAAATCATTTTATAAGTTTTTAATTAAAACAGAAACTATTAGGTCTTCACCTCTTAAAGCACATAGTCCATTAAAACAATCAAAAAAAATTCAAGTTCCCTTTTCACAGGAAGAAATAAACTCACTATTAGATAGTGATTTTTTTACTAACGATTATAAGGGTGTTTTACAAAAATCAATAATTGCTTTTTTTTATTTTACAGGTGTTAGAAGAATAGAGCTGATAAATATTAAAGAATCAGATATTAGTGTAGAATCATCAACAATTAAAGTCATGGGTAAAAGAAGTAAGGAAAGGATAATTCCAATTTTACCTAAACTTAAAAAAACTATTAAATTCTACATGGAAATTAAATCAAAATTAATAGGGAATACTTCATTTGAGTATTTATTCATTTCAAAAAATGGTAAACAATTATCTGAAAAATTTGTTTATAGAACTGTTAATGAATATTTCAAATTAGTTTCACCCAAAATAAAAAAAGCCCCTCATGTTTTAAGGCACAGTTTTGCAACTCATTTAATTAATGAAGGTGCAGACATAAATTCAGTAAAAGAACTGTTAGGTCATTCAAGTTTATCAGCTACACAAGTTTACAGCCATACTAGTATGGAAAGAATTATAGAGGTGTTTAAAAATTCTCATCCAAGAGCTAAATAATATTTAAAAATTTATTTCTTTTTACTTTGTTTGAGGAGAAAAAAGCATTTATTTTGCAAACAGTTTTTTATAATAAGCCGATGTAGCTCAGCTGGCTAGAGCAGCTGATTTGTAATCAGCAGGTCGTGGGTTCGAGTCCCTCCATCGGCTCTTTGAAATTTTGATATTGGGGAGATACTCAAGCGGTCAACGAGAGCAGTCTGTAAAACTGTTGGCTACGCCTTCGTAGGTTCGAATCCTGCTCTCCCCACAAGTTATGCGGGAGTAGCTCAGTTGGTAGAGCGTCAGCCTTCCAAGCTGAATGTCGCGAGTTCGACCCTCGTCTCCCGCTCAAATTATTTCATTTCAAACAATGAACAATCTATTTAAAAGTTCAATTAGGATATTCAAAATGATTTTTGGAGGGCAGTAAATTCAATATATTAATGATTGCCTTCATCTAAGTGTGCCGATATAGCTCAGGGGTAGAGCGCTTCCTTGGTAAGGAAGAGGCCACGAGTTCAAATCTCGTTATTGGCTCTAATAATAACAAGCCTTCCCAGAATTTAGAAGTTTTAACAAAAAAGTAGTTTGAACTTTCACCCTCTATTATCCTTAAACAATAACCTTTAATCGGGGAGTTTGATCTCCACATAATAAATTGTGCATAATGTGAAAATCGAACTAAAATTTAACATTTCTTTAAAACCCATCGCACACAAAAACCAGACAGATGCATGGAAAATTATTTATATTTGTTATGGAAATTTATGAATATTAAAACACATACATTAATATTATTTTTAATTATTTTGGTTATTCCTACCAGTTCAGTTTATGCTTGCGGAAATTCTTCTGAAAAAGATAAAACAGAAAAAAAATCTTTTTCAAAAGAAGATCATTGTCTCGAAAAAAAATACTGTTGTGATAATGGAGAAAAAGACGATGATGGTTGTGGTGGAGCTTGTGATAACGCCTCTTGTCTTTCCCCGATTGTTGTAAACATTTCTGTTTCACATAGCAATTTTGAATTATTTGATTCAAATAATTTTAAACTTTTGGTTAACTGGACTTACTTTCATAATAAACCAAAAACAGGATATCTATCTATTTGGCAACCGCCTAAAATAATCTAAAACCTTTTTGACTTCGAAAGGTCCGTATTCTTGAAAACAAGTCTCAGGCTTGTATTCTTTTTTTTTTACAATAATTTAAAAATTTATAAAATGAAATAAAAATCAAAAATATTCCTAACAATCATTGTATTGTTATTATTCCCATTGTGCAATGCACAAACAAAAAATCAAAAAACAGAAACCGTAAAAATCTATGGTAATTGTGAAATATGCGAAAGCACAATTGAAAAAGCTGGAAATTTGAAAAACCAATCCATTGTGGATTGGAATAAGGAAACCAAATTTGCAATCATTTCTTATGACAGTTTGAAAACTTCAAAAGAAGAAATATTAAAACGTATAGCTTTGGCAGGATATGACAGCGATACTTTTTTAGCACCAAACGACACTTATTCAAATCTACCAAGTTGTTGTCAGTATGAAAGAATAAAACAAACAAATACGAAAATGGAAGAACCAAAAATGGAAATGACAACAATTGACCATTCTATGCATTCAAACAAAATGGATGAAATGCAAGATCCAAATCCACTTTCAGAAGTTTACGATAGCTATTTTGCTGTTAAAGATGCATTGGTTAGAACCGATGGAGCAGCAGCTTCAACAAGTTCCAAAACCCTTTTTACAGAGATAAATAATGTAAAAATGGATAAACTTTCAATGGATGTTCATATGGCTTGGATGAAAGTTTTTGAAAACTTAAAAGAAGATGCCGAGCATATAGCAGGCATTAAAGATATAGGTCGTCAAAGAGACCACTTTATATCTCTTTCAAAAAACATCTATGAAGTAATGAAAATTTCAAAACAAGAAACACCAACTTATTATCAATTTTGTCCGATGGCAAATGATGGAAAAGGAGCAAATTGGTTAAGTAAAGAAAATACAATTAAAAATCCTTATTATGGTTCACAAATGTTGAATTGTGGTAATACTGTTGAAACTATAAAAGAATAAATCAAATGTACAAACACATAAAATTATTGGCAGTATTACTTGGAGTATTGTCAACTCATATCTTGTTCGGACAAAATGTTGTTCGTTACGATTTAACTATAAAAGATACAATCGTAAATTTTTCAGGAAAAGAAAAAAGAGCGATTGCGGTAAACGAACAAATTCCAATGCCAACATTAACTTTTACAGAAGGAGATATTGCAGAAATTGTAGTCCATAATAAGTTAAAAGAAAGTACCTCTTTACATTGGCATGGGCTTTTTTTACCAAATAAAGAAGATGGTGTTCCGTATTTAACACAAATGCCAATTAAGCCTAACGAAACTTTTACGTATCGTTTTCCAATTATTCAAAGTGGTACACATTGGTATCACAGCCATAGTGGTTTACAGGAGCAAATTGGTATGTATGGTTCAATGGTATTATTGAAGAAAAAAGACGATCCGAGATTTAGAAAAGGAATTGATGATTTACCAGAAGTACCAATAATTTTAAGCGAATGGACAGATATAAAACCCGAAAATGTACAACGAATGTTACGTAATGCAAACGATTGGGCAGCTATTAAAAAAGGAACAGTCCAAAGTTATTCTGAAGCCATAAAAGCTGGACATTTCAAAACCAAATTAGGTAATGAAATGAAACGAATGTTGGCAATGGATGTGAGTGATGTTTATTATGACAAATTTTTAATCAATGGAAAAAACGAAAGTCAACTTTCACAATTTAAATCTGGCGACAAAGTGCGTTTAAGAATTTCTAATGGTGGAGCTTCCTCATATTTTTGGTTAAGTTATGCAGGTGGAAAAATGACAGTTGTTGCAAATGATGGCAATGATGTTGAGCCTGTAGAAGTCGATAGGTTAATTATTGGAGTTTCTGAAACTTATGATGTTGTTGTTACAATTCCAAATGAAAATATTGCTTACGAATTTTTGGCAACTCCTGAAGATCGAACAAAATCGGCTTCCATTTATTTAGGGAATGGCAAAGTTCAGCTTACAAGTAGAATGCCAAAACTGAAATATTTTGAGGGAATGAAAATGATGAACGATATGATGAATATGGATGGAAGTATGGACGATATGGGAATGAATATGTCGTTTCAAAAAATGGATATGAATACGGTTATGTATCCTGAAATTACTGGAAATCCTGAAATGAAAATGGACAACAAAATGAACCATTCTAATCATTCGATGAACGTAAAACAAGACATTGTAACTCTAAATTATGGAATGTTGAAAGCACCGCATCCAACAACATTGCCAAAAGATGCACCTGTTAGAGAATTGCGTTTTGAATTGACTGGAAATATGAATCGTTACGTTTGGAGTATGGATAATAAAGTGCTTTCTGAAACTGATAAAATTCTAATTAAGAAAGGCGAAAATGTAAGAATTACGCTTTACAATGGCTCGATGATGCGACATCCAATGCATCTTCACGGTCACGATTTTAGAGCTTTAAATGGTCAAGGAGAATTTGCACCGCTAAAAAACGTTTTGGACATTATGCCAATGGAAACTGACACAATAGAATTTTTAGCAAATGCTGAAGGCGATTGGTTTTTCCATTGTCATATTTTATATCACATGATGGCTGGTATGAATCGAGTTTTTAGTTATGAAGAGCAAGCACCAAATCCATATCTGCCAAATAAAATATGGGCTTACAAAAAACTGCAATCGGAAAGCAATAAATTTCATTTTATGGCAGAAAATGATTTTGCAACGAATGGAAATGATGGAATGGTAATGTTCCATAATACACGTTGGAGTTTTGGGACAGAATGGCGATTAGGTTATAACGATGAACACGGATATGAAATGGAAACACATATTGGAAGATATGTTGGGAAAAATCAATGGTTTATGCCATTTATTGGCTTTGATTGGCGATATAGAAATCAAAATGGTGAAGTTGAAAAAAACCTTTTTGGACAAACAAACACTAAAGACCAAAGAGCAGTTTTAAGTTTAGGAGCTAAATATACGTTACCAATGCTTGTGGAATTTCAAGGAGAAGTATTTATGGACGGAAATGTGAAATTTCAGTTAATGCGAGAGGACATTCCTATTTCGCCAAGATTGAGATGGGCTTTTATGGTAAATACGGACAAAGAATATATGACTGGTTTTAAATATATTACTACAAGGAATTTAGGAATTTCAACACATTACGACAGCGATATGGGGATTGGATTTGGAGTAACATTAAACTATTAGTAAAGGAGATCGCAGTGCTTAATAGGAATTTTATGGAAGCTTTTTTTTAAGGTGTCAATATAAGTATGTTTGCTAAAGTCAATAAATGCTATATATTATAAAGAATGCTTAATTTAAAGCGAGTCTAATGAGATAATTAATACTATTACCTCTAAAACAGAATATTATTCAATAATTTCAATATTATTTTTGTTGTATAATCTATTATTAACTCACTAATTCAATATCTCTAATTTCTTTTTAAGATACTTGGATTATAGTTTTATTAAAAACTCATAGATTAATACTGTGAAAACAACACCTTTAAAAAAGGCTATGTAAACAGATAGCATAGTGTTTTTTTTTATAAAATTACTTCTCCATTGCCAAAACTTTTTCATCTTACTAATTTAGTTCAATTTTTGGTATTTATTTTATACATAAATAAGTGTATTAATTAAGTGTATTAATGATACACTGATAAAAAAATAAAATTTTAAATGAAAGTCAATTGACTTGCTTTTTTTATATTTAATTATGAATAAACTTGTTAAGTGGTCTTTAACTGCTGCACTTGCGGGATTTCTTTTTGGTTTCGACACTGTTGTTATTTCAGGCGCTGATCAAAAACTCCAACAATTATGGGATTCTTCAGATATTTTTCATGGTTCTGTTGTTATGGCTATGGCTCTATGGGGAACTGTTTTTGGTGCAATCTTCGGAGGGATTCCAACTAGAAAAATTGGAAGAAAAAATACACTAATTTGGATTGGTATATTTTATTCAGTTTCTGCTATTGGATCAGCGTTAGCAAATGATCCATTTGTCTTTGCAGCTTTCAGATTTATAGGTGGAGTAGGTGTTGGTATTTCAGGTATTGCAGCTCCAGCTTACATATCAGAAATTGCACCTGCTAAAGATAGAGGTAAGCTTGTTGGTTTATATCAATTTAATTTAGTCACAGGTATTTTGATTGCTTTTCTATCTAATTACTTACTAAGTGGTATTGGTGAAAATGATTGGAGATATATGATGGGTATTGAAGCTCTTCCAGCCTTTCTTTATACAATACTAGTTCTGTCTATTCCAAAAAGCCCTAGATGGCTTTATTTAAATAATAAACAAGATGAAGCAGAACAAATAATAAGGGATGCATATTCTAAAGAGGATGCAGATGAATTAATTAGCGAGATTATAAAAGATAAACAGTCAAATCTTAAGTCAGAATCAATTTTTCAAAAGAAATATAGTTTCATATTAACACTTGCTTTTTTAGTTGCAGCTTTCAATCAATTTTCTGGTATTAATGCATTTTTGTATTATGCTCCAAGAATATTTGAAGAAGGGGGGCTTGGCCAAAGTGCAGCCCTACTCAACAGCATTGGCATTGGTCTAACTAATGTAATTTTTACATTTATAGGGATTAATCTAATTGATAAACTTGGCAGGAAAGTACTTATGTATATCGGATCTATAGGGTATATAATTTCACTTACCTTAATAAGTCTTTCATTTATTTTAGAATGGGGCGGTATAGCACTTCCTATTTTTCTTTTTCTATTTATAGCATCTCATGCAATTGGCCAAGGAGCTATAATTTGGGTATATATTTCTGAAATTTTTCCTAATCATGTAAGAAGTTATGGTCAATCATTTGGAGTTTCTACTCATTGGGTTTTAGCTGCGATTATACCATCTCTTATTCCATTTCTTTTTAGCTGGATTGGTCCAGGAATTGTTTTTGGATTCTTTGCATTCATGATGGTTCTTCAATTACTTTTTACTCATTTTATGATGCCAGAGACAAAAGGTGTTTCACTTGAAGATTTAAGTAAAAAACTTATTAAAAATTGAAAACTATTATATGTTTTGGCGAGGTTCTTTGGGATACTTATCCAAACAAAATAGAAATAGGAGGTGCACCATTTAATGTCTTTCATAGACTTCATTCATTTGGCATAGATGTTAATTTTATTTCTTCAGTAGGAAATGATGAGTTAGGTAATAATATTGTTGATCATTTTAAAAAAAATAATCTCAACACTAACTTTCTTAATCTTGATAAAAACTATCAAACTGGTCAAGTCATGATAAGCCTGAAATCTGGAGAACCTGAATATGATATATTGGAAAATGTTGCATGGGACTATATTCCTTTTAAGAAAGATTATTTAAAAAATAATAATTATTTTGATTGCATAGTGTACGGTTCTCTTGGGATCAGAAATGATGTATCTTATATGACACTAAAAAGACTTCTTAGTTTTTCAAAATTTAAAATTTTTGATTTAAACATTAGACAAAATTTTTATTCAAAATCAAAGGTAAATTTTTTATTAAATGAGTCAGATTTCCTGAAAACAAATATGGAAGAACTTTTAAAACTGGGTAGTCTTTTTAAATTTAAATATTCTGACATTAAAACATTAATTGTATCAATTTTTTTAAAGTTTAACTTAAAATTTATATGTATAACCAACGGCTCAATAAATTCATCAATGTATGATGGTAAAAATTTTGTTACTATAAAGTCTTATAATGTAAAATCAGTAGATAATTTAGGTGCGGGTGATAATTTTTTAGCTAGTCTTATAAATGAGTTTTTTATAAAAAAAAATAGCATTAAAAATTCCTTAAAAATTGCTTCAGCTTATGGTGCCATAACTACTACCAAAATTGGTGCAACACCAACTATAAAACCTAATGAAATTATTAAATTTCTAAAAAAATACAATTATTAATAATTAAGATTAAAAGCTATCAAATCCTCATATATTTTATAGGTTTCTTTGTTTATTAATATTTTTAATCAAAAAAAAAATGTGATTGTTACAATTATGCATTATATTGTAATAATTTTTAACAAAAAATTAACTAATAATATATATTATGAAAAGCTTACTGAATTTGAGTTTTGTTTTCCTTTTTTTATTTAGCGGAACTATATACGCTCAGCAAATTTCTGGTAATATTTCTGATGAAACTGGACCTCTTCCTGGCGCTACTGTTGTAGTTCAAGGATCATCTACTGGTGCTGTTGCAGATTTTGATGGTAATTATTCTATATCTGCAAGTGCTGGTGAAGTTCTAGTTTTCTCTTATGTAGGTTTTACTGCACAAGAAGTTACTGTTGGTAATCAAAGTACAATTGATATTGTTCTTATGGCATCCAACGCACTTGAAGAAGTTCTAGTTACTGGATATGGTTCTCAACAACAAAAAGAAATAACATCGGCTGTTGTTTCCGTTGGTGAAGAATCATTTAATAAGGGTGCAATCAATGATGCATCTCAATTACTGCAAGGAAAAGTTGCAGGTTTAACAATTTATAATCGTGGTGGTAATCCTAATGCGGGAAGTGCAATTAGACTTCGAGGTTTATCAACGATTGGTGCTAACGCTTCTCCATTAATTGTAGTGGATGGAGTTATTGGTGCTTCACTTGGAAACGTTGATCCAAGCGATATTGAAACAATTAATGTTCTTAAAGATGCATCTGCTGCTGCTATTTATGGTTCAAGAGGTTCCTCTGGAGTTATTCTTGTTACTACAAAGTCTGGTGGAATAGGTGCTTCTGAAATAACGTATAATGGTCAATTTACTTCTTCTAGTGTACTAAATCAAATTGATATAATGTCACCTGGAGAATTTATTGCTGCTGGAGGTCGTGATCTTGGATCACAAACTGACTGGCTGGATGAGGTAACTAGGGATGCTTTCTCTATGATTCATAATTTATCTGCATCTGGAGGAAATGGAAATACTTCTTATAGAGTCTCTGCTAACCTTAGAGAAAATCAAGGTATTCTTGAAAATAGTGGTTTTGATCAATTTAACACACGTTTAAATTTTTCGACATCTGCTCTTGATGATAAGTTAAAAATTAATTTTAGCTCTTCTTTTACTAAAAGAGATCAAAAAAATGGTTTTAATGAATCTTTAAGATATGCTACACTTTATAACCCTACAGCTCCAGTTTATGCTGTTGATGCTCCTTATGCTTTTAACGGAGCTCAGTTTGGAGGCTACTTTGAAACTTTAGGTTTATTTGATTCATACAACCCTGTTTCAATTATTAATCAAAACATTAATAATGGTGAATCTAGAGTTCTTAATTATGGATTAAATTTAACTTACAGTCTTACAGATAATATTACTGCTAATTTTAGAACTGCTGCTCAATCTTCAGATTATTCTAATAGAGTATACTTTAGAACAACATCTTTATGGAATAATAGTGATAATTATGGTGGTGCTGATTCACCTGTTAGAAAAGGTGCTGCAGAGTTTTATGAGCAAAACTCAGAGTTCCAGTTAAATGAGCTATATGCTACTTGGAGAAAATCTACTGATAATATGACTATGGCAGTAACTGCTGGTTACTCATATCAAAAAGAGAATTTCAATCAGTCATTCTTTGCATTAGGAGATTTCCCTGGAGATCAAATTGATTATATAGATGCAATTGAATATTCTCAAGATCTTCTTAATGCAGGTCAGGTTAATGCTAACTCTGATAGAAATCCAGATACTGAAATAGATGCTTTCTTTGCTAGAGTAAATCTTACATTTAATAATAATATATTTTTAAATGCTTCTTTAAGAAGAGAAGGTTCAACAAAACTTGGATCTGAAAATCAATATGGTACATTCCCAGCGGTTGGTTTGGGTGCAGATTTAAATTCATTCTTAGACTTAAATGGTGTCCAACAATTAAAAGCTAGGGTATCATATGGTGTTACTGGTAATTTACCTGCTGGTGTAGGTCTTGCTCAAGAGATTAGAGGATGGTCATGGGGTGGAGGAGGCTCTGCAGGAGGATCAACTAATCTTCTTAGAGCTGCAAACCCAGATCTAAAATGGGAAGAAAAATCTGAGTTAAATTTCGGTATTGATCTTACAATGGATCGTTTCTCAGCAACATTAGATATTTACCAACAAACTTCAAAAGACTTCATTATAAACCGTGTAGTTGATGCTGCAATTTATGGGTTTGATAGAAGATTTGAAAATGCTGGTCAAATTTCATCAGATGGTTTTGAATTAGCATTAAATTATGATGTTACTGATAACTGGAATACTGGTTTAGTATTGTCTAGTAATAAGGTAGTTCTTGATGAATATGTTCAAGATGCTGATACTTTTGGAAACCTTGGTTCTCCAGGGCAAAATAGTACTAATGTGATTCGTGTAAAAGTTGGTGAAGAAATTGGAACAATTTGGGGTCCAGTTTATGATGGTACAGTCACTGATGGCTCGCAAAACTTCAAGGATGTTAATGGTGATGGAGAGTTAGTTGTTGGTCAAAATAATGCATTAGATGACAATGTTGATTTTGATATTCTTGGTCTTTTACGTGATTTACTCACAAATAGTAAAAACTTTCCTTTAAACCAAGTCTAAATCAACTTATGAAATTTCATCTTCACCAAGTTTTTTCAATAACTCGGATTCTGAATTGCCAAATTCCTGCATTTGATTTTTGAGCAGCTCCCTCCGTTGCACTCTCTGAAGA
>ENA-OWPI01001199-OWPI01001199.1-marine-metagenome-genome-assembly--contig:-NODE-1199-length-30231-cov-4.373881_pt1:7500-30231 | contig 30231 bp, 24 predicted proteins | sample MGYA00238138_ERZ651775 | MGnify/ENA primary metagenome ERZ651775 (study PRJEB26906, sample SAMN06265043) | marine metagenome | isolation source: Helgoland LTER site | place: Germany:Helgoland...
GCCAGACCAAACACCAAGTCCTGAAAATGAACGTCACCCGCCGAGAGTTTACCAAACAAGCCAGTCTAATTGCGCTGAGCAGTCTGGCCTGCGCACATTTGGCAAAAGCCAAGACAATCTACACCGTACGAAAAGGCGACACCCTTGGCCATATTGCACAGCGCCATGGCGTCAGTACCGCAGAACTGCGCCGCACTAATCGGCTCTCCGGCGACATGATCGGCGTCGGGCAAAAGCTAAGCATTCCTAATCAAAGCGCCGCAACGACAGCCGCCGCAGGGACTGGCAATCGCTACCTCGTCCAATCAGGCGACACCCTTGGAGCCATCGCGCTTAGCCACGGCATCAGCGTCGGCGACCTCAAGCGCGCCAACAACGTTTCCAGCGACGTGATCCGCATCGGACAAACGCTGCGCATCCCAGCTATCAGCAGCACAAAAGACTTCTTGTCGCACGTCCGCGTTGCTACCGCCAAGATTACCGTGCGGCGCAACCACTGGCAGCGTATCGTCGTCCACCATAGCGCGATCAAATACGGCAATGCCAAAAAATACGACGCCGCCCATCGCCAACGCGGCATGCAAAACGGCCTCGCCTACCACTTTTTGATCGGCAACGGCATCGACTCTGGCGATGGCGAAATCGAAATCGGCCCGCGCTGGACCAATCAATTACTCGGAGGGCACCTCAAGAGCTATGAGCTCAATCTTACCGCGATTGGCATTTGTTTCGTCGGCAATTTCGAACAGACCCAGCCGAGCAAAAAGCAACTCGCAGCCTTTACGCAGTTGATGGACTGGCTGCAGGGCGACGTGCTGCAAAAAAACACCCAATTCGCGGGGCATAAGGAACTCAAGGGCGAGCAAACGATCTGCCCCGGCAAGCACTTTCCGCTAGCAGCGATGCACGCGCGTTACGACTAACGTAAACTCACGACTGCCAATTAAAGATTCTTACCCGACCCCGAAAAAGGCACCACAATCCTAGCACATATTCCGCTAGACAAAACTGGCTAAAACACCTCTGGCAGGTTCCGCCTAATCGAGCAGTCGAATCTCCACCATCAGGTCATGCGCAATGGCCTCGAGATTCCGTTGGATTTCCGACCGCTGCGCGCTCGGGCCACAGGCCAAACGAGCCCGCGCTTCAAACAGTAATCCTCCTGATTCGGCTGCATTGCTAGTTTTGGTGCTCAGCTCCTCGACGTTCACACCCGCCGCTGCGAGGGCTTTAAATACATCCCGCACGATGCCAGGATGATCGCTGCCCAGCACCTCCAAATCAAACAACCGAATCGACTGCGGAGCCTCACTCGCACCCACCGCAATCATTACATCCAGATCCGAGATCGTGCGCAAGGCAGCCTCCAGTTCCTGCTGCGCAGCTCCAGAGACACTCACTTCCAGAAGGCCGACGAAGCGACCCGCTAGATGGGCCATGCGGCAATGCTCCCAGTTACCACCATGTGTGGCAACTACCTCCGCAAGTTGCTCGACCAATCCCGCGCGGTCCTTACCGCTAATCGTCAAAACTAATACCGTTTCCATCGCTCAAACGCTAGGCACCAAACGAGGAATCGCAAGCACAAGTCCTTCGCGCTTGAGTATGAAAGTGGGAAAGTAAAAAGTGTGAATGTCGAGCAGTCACCTTTCACCCCCCCGCCCTTAAACCTGACATCTCCAGCTCTCAGCCCTCAGCTCTGTTCCTTCACTTGCCCAAAGGGCACCCAGTTCAGTCACCCCTTGGGTCTTCGCGATGCTACGCCCGCACGAGCCGGGGCCAGCTCGGCAGACCTCTCTGACCATCTTCGCGCTACACGCGCTTCGTCCCACCTTTACACCTTCACACTTTTATACATTCATACTCTTCTTCATGAAAAACGAATACGCACTTCTAGACAGTGGCCACGGCCGGAAACTCGAACGCTTTGGTAAAATCATCCTCGATCGCCCCTGTGCTCAAGCTGTGTGGAATCCAAACACCCCCACACTCTGGAAATCAGCCGACGCATTTTTCACCCGAAAAGACGGCCTGCAGTGGCGTGGCCGTGACAAACTCCCAGAATCCTGGCAAGCCACCATCAACGATGTCACCCTGAAACTCTCCACCACCGACTTCGGCCACCTCGGGGTCTTCCCGGAAACGCGCGACATGTGGAACTGGATCACCAAGACCCTCGCCGCCGAAGCACCGAAACGCAAAGAGCCTCTCAAATTCCTCAACCTGTTCGCCTACTCCGGCGGTGCCACACTTGCAGCTGCCAAAGGCGGCGCGCACTGCTGCCACGTCGACGCCTCTAAAGGTATGGTGCAATGGGCACGCCAAAATGCCGAGCTCAACGGTCTCGCGGAGCACCCCATCCGCTGGATCGTGGACGACGTCAATAAATTCCTCACCCGTGAAATCAAACGTGGCAACCGCTACGACGGCATTCTGCTAGACCCACCCTCGTTCGGACGCGGCAAAGGCGGCGAGCTCTATAAAATCGAACATGCGTTGCTTGAGACACTCAAACTGGTCAAACGCGTTTTATCAGACAGACCTTGCTTCGTCTATTTGACCAGCCATACACCAGGCTTTACTCCGATTGTATTGGATAATCTACTACAGCAACTGTTACCTGGCGGTCAAACAGAGTGCGGCGAAATGCTACTCACCGGTGAAGATAATGCTTTCCCGGTCCCAAGCGGGACATGGTCACACTGGACTGCAAAGTAATTGCGAGGCTGTGGCTCGGGGCACATCACATCTCCGCCGATTAATCAGTAATACACTCTTGAATCATCAGGCACACAAGGATTAGCCAATCAGGCTGATCGTCAACTCACCCTATTCGAAACCCGCTTCGCCCCGCCTCACAATTGGCGCCACCCCACTCCGCGTCGTTATCATTCCCAATCACAAAGCTCAAGAATCTCGCAGGGCAACTGGCAAACTTAAGCGTCGACTGACCTGCAACATTAGGGGCAGGAATCAAGAAAAAGGGAGTCAGCACTTTGAGCGTCAATCCAACCGCATACGACAATAGGCACTCATGATCTAAGAATAACAATCTCTGAAACTCTTCATGGCCATTGCCAGAGCCTCCCAATTAGGGCTACGAATACCAACACCTAAAGTTCAATCTCGGTTTAGCTAAGTAGTTAACTGACAGAACTCTTGTAGCCAAATGCCCGATTAATTTAGGGCTCTAGTGATGTGACGCCTCGCCTGATCCGCTAGGAATATGAATATTTTCAACCATGTCCTGCACTTCCTGCGGCGGTTCCGGAGTGAAGGCACTGACCAAGAACGCGACACCAAAGTTGATCAACATGCCGACGAAGCCGATCCCCTCAGGAGAGATGCCGAGGAAATATTGATCTGCATGACCATCAAGAAATTGGAAGTAAACAATATAGCCGATCGTAAACGAAATACCGCAGAGCATTCCAGCAATCGCGCCTTCACGATTCATGCGCTTTGAGAAGATCCCAATCAACAACGTTGGAAAGAAGGAAGAAGCCGCGAGCCCGAAAGCAAATGCCACGGTCTTCGCAATAAATGCTGACGGCGGATTAATGCCAAAGTACGCCGCCACCACTAGTGCAATAAATGAAGCGAACCGCGCGTAGCGTACTTCTTCCCGATCGCTCAGATCTGGCTTGATAATCTTCTTCATCAAGTCGTGTGAGATCGAAGTCGAAAGCACTAGCAACAAGCCTGCCGCAGTCGAGAGTGCCGCGGCTATACAGCCTGCCATCAGCAACGAAATCACCCACATCGGCAACCCTGCCATGTGCGGGTTCGCCATCACCATAATATCATTACCAAACCACAACTCGTTCGGGTTGGAGTTATCACCTTTATTAGCCAGTAGTCGTTGACCGAGCGAACCGATACGCTGCTCCTCTGGCGCGTCATAGACCGGATACGCTGGCGCCTTACCTTGAAAAACACTGTTCGAGCCGATCTCGGATTTTGCCGGCCCAAAATATTGGATCACACCGTCGTTGTTCTTATCGACCCATGCCATCTGGCCAGTTGCCTCGAAATCTTTAAACCATGCAGGCGCTTCCGTATAGCTGGTCTGGTGCAGGTTGTTGATCAGGTTGACGCGAGAGAACGCACCAATCGCGGGTGCCGTGAGATAAATCACTGCAATAAACAGCAGCGTCCAACAAGCCGACTTACGCACCGCGCCGACATTCTTAACCGTGAAGAAGCGTACGATCACGTGCGGCAAACCCGCCGTGCCACACATCAGTGCCGCAGTGATGCAAAACATGTTTATCTTCGAGAGCTTACCAGCGGTGAATTCCTGAAAGCCAAGTTCGAGATTGATATTATTCAGCTTCTCAAAAAATGGAATGACCTCAGCATCGGCAGTATAGTTACCAATCAACCCAAGTTGCGGAATTACATTCCCCGTCAACGCCATCGCAATAAAGATCGCAGGAATCGTATAGGCAAAAGCCATCACACAGTATTGAGCGACCTGCGTATAGGTAATGCCCTTCATGCCGCCTAAACCCGCGTAGAAAAACACGATCGACGCGCCAGCCAGCACACCGGCTGGTATCCCAATCCCGAATAGCTGCGAAAACACCACACCCACGCCACGCATTTGGCCCATGATGTAAGTCATGCAAATAAAGATCGCGCAAATCACCGCCACACCGCGCGCCAGCTTTGAATAATAGCGGTCGCCAATAAAATCAGGCACGGTCGCCTTGCCAAATTTACGCAGGTAGGGAACCATTAGGATAGTCAACAAGACGAAACCACCGGTCCAGCCCATCAAGAAACGCGACGCATCATAGCCGCTCAGAGCGACCGTGCCCGCCATCGAGATAAACGTCGCGGCCGACATCCAATCCGCCGCAGTGGCCATACCATTAGCAAGTGGTGACACGCCACCGCCAGCCGTATAATATTCCTTAGTCGAACCCGCGCGGGATTTAACCGCGATGCCAATATAAATGGCAAAAGAGAGACCGATAAAAATGAAATTTAGGTGATCTTGCGTCATCGTATATATCCGCGTTATTTATGTTCAGTATAGCCGTGCTTGGCGTCGAGACGGTTCATCAAGAACGCATACACCAACAACAATAAGACGAAACAGATGATCGCGCCTTGCTGCGCCATCCAGAACCCGAACGGTGCATTGCCGACTTGTGGCGCATTGGCATCTAGCCATTCACGAAAAATGATACCGCAGCCGAAGCTAACAGTGAACCACACGGACAACAGCCCTAAAACAATTTTGAGGCACGCCTGACGATGTACTCGAGGATGATCGATTTTCATAACTTGAGGGGTAGAGGTAATTAATGAAACTACACGAATCAATAACCTAGCCGTGCCCTGCAATGCAAGAAGGGATGCAGAAAAGATACAGACTAACATTCTGAACGCCTGCGGCAGAGCGCCCTGCTGGACTCTGAATGGTGTCGCGCCGCCCTGCCGACACGTTGTACGAGCTCAGACTGGATCTTAGTCCAACGCTACTTCGTTGGCCCAAATGTCTGCAAGCTTCTGACGGCGGCGGATCAAATGTGGCACCTTTGCCGCATCGAGCATGATTTCGGCGGCTTCGGGATAAGAGTTATAGTGCTTGGTCGACATCGCCGCACAATACGCACCCGCGCCATCAATTACACACAAATCGCCGATCTGGCACAGCGGCAATGCACGTGTCGCCAATAATTCAGGATCTCCCGGTGCAGGCGTCAGAATGTCGCCTGACTCGCAGCAATGCCCGGCGATCACATAAGCGCGCGTTTCGGTGGCGGCCTCGGGCTGGAGGATGTAGATCGGGTGCTGCGCACCATAAATCGACGGACGTAAGATCTCTGTCATCCCGGTATCGAGCTTTAAAAAATCATAGCCATCCGCCCCGGTGCTGACCACGTCCTGCACGGTGGACAACACCGCACAGGTGTTTGCCAACAAATATGTGCCTGGCTCAATTTCCAAACGGATCTCGCGACCCGTGGCCTGGGCAAATTCGCGAAACATTTCCGCCACGGGCGCCCCGCACTCCTGCAGGTCTGTGCCGACTTCGCTCTCCATGCGCGCCACCTTGTAGCCGCCACCAAGATTGAGCGCCACCACGTCAGGGAACTGGCGCACCAGATCCAGACTCATGCCAGAAATCTTTTGCCACACCGCGGGATCACTGCCCGAACCGATGTGCGTATGAATACGAATCACCTGCAAGCCATACTGAAGCACAATCGCCTGCACCTGATCAATCCATTCATGCCAGATGCCGAAGCTCGAAGCAGGGCCGCCGACATTGGTGCGGTTGTTGCCACCTGAACCAGAGCCAGGATTAAAGCGCAGGCCGATCGTCTTTCCTGGGCAGGCTTGGCCGAAACGCTCCAACTGACTCAGGGAGCAGGCATTGATCTCAATCCCCAGCTCGTAGAGTTCTGCAAAATCAGCTGGCAACTCCTGCGTGCTCAGACTGATATTCGCTGCTGGCACGCCGGCGGCAATCGCACGACGCACCTCATGCCCCGAGCTAGCGTCAATCTGTAGACCCGCCTCATTGAAAATTTTAAGTATCGCGGCATTCGGCGATGCCTTCATCGCATAGCGCGCGGTCAAACCAAAGGCATTCGGAAATGCCAGCACCGCGGCGGCATTCGCTTTCAAAGTTGCCATGTCATACACATACACGGGCGTGCCGAAGTCGTCCGCGATTGTGCGTGCGGTCGTGTAATCAAGAAATCTGGGCTGCGATAAGTTGGCCATGCCGAAGAAGCAAAGACGGTTCCCGCTCGCTGGCAAGCGTGATGTCTTCGATCCTATGCGGCGCCAAGCGTATTTGCCAGTCACTTTTATCGCTTCCCTCTTGCACTCGAAACAGTTCAGGTTTGTTTGAAAGTATGTTGATTCTTCTATCTCCCGCAAAGTCTCTCGACTATCAGGCCCCACTACTCACTAGCAAAGCGACGCAACCGCGTCTGGCTGCGCATTCTGCCGAATTGATTCATCAGCTGAAAGCCCTCAGCCCTGAAGCGGTCGGTACGCTTATGCACATTAGCCCCAAACTCGCGGAGCTCAACCATGCACGCTATCAGAACTACCAGCCGAGCTTCACCGCAGCAAATAGTCGCCAAGCGATTCTGGCATTTACCGGCGACGTCTATCAAGGCATGGCACTTGCCGATTGGTCGGCCGAAGATTTCGCTGCCGCGCAACAACAAATTCGTATTCTATCCGGTCTCTACGGCGTCCTGCGGCCGCTGGACCGCATGCAGCCCTATCGCCTAGAGATGGGTACGAAGTTCGAAAATACCCGCGGCGACAATCTCTACCAATTCTGGGGTTCGACCATCACCGAACTCCTGAACAAAGACCTTAAGGCCTCTGCTTCCGACCTGGTCGTCAACCTCGCCTCGAATGAATACTTCTCGTCCGTTAAGCTCAAGGAGCTCAATGGACAACTCATCACTCCCGTCTTTAAAGACGCAAAGAACGGTACCTTTAAAATCATTTCGTTTTACGCGAAAAAAGCCCGCGGCATGATGGCCGACTACATCGTCCGGAACAAAGTGCAGACCGTCGCAGGCTTGAAGGCGTTTAACACCAACGGCTATCAATTCGACGCTGAGGCTTCGGAAGGCAACACGATCGTGTTCCTGCGTGCAGAACAAAAGTAAGGAGCGTGGGCGACCCGCCCACGGCACATCTCGCAACGAGGGCGAGTCGCCCTCCCTCCTTTCGAAAACAAGGTGCCGCCCCCACTCCGACCATCCGGATTTCGCAGTTGCCCGAGTTATTCGAGCCACTAGGCTTCACGGTCTATGGAAAATCACGACGAGCTAAGCGAATCTGCAACTGAGGCCGAAAACCTAGCAACACCAGTCCTTCCAGCGACTGAGGTCAAAGCCGACTACACCACCGGCATGCTGTGTCACTTACTAAGCTTAACCCTACTGATCGGCGTGCCGCTCGGCAATATTCTCGGCCCTCTCATCGTCTGGCTCATCAAGCGCGACGAGGACCCATTCGTCGATCTCTGCGGCAAGGAGTCACTCAACTTTCAGATCTCGATGACGATCTACATCGTTATCGCTGGCATCTTAATTTTTTTCATCGTCGGCCTGTTCATAATCCCCGCCTTGATGATTCTAAACATCGTCTACACCATCATAGCCGCGATTAAAGCGAGCAAAGGCACCAGCTACACTTACCCATTGTCTATCCGTTTCATTAAATAAACTAAATTGCACTCAACGCATTCGGGTACAAAGCAAGTATCGACGAGGCTTTGCGCATCGCACTATTCTTGGCCATAGCACGCCCGCACGCCGGCGACCACTGCGTCCGCGTACTGCAGTAGAATATCATCCTCGGCGAGCGCACGGCCCGTAGCTCGATTTGCTAACGCCGACTGTAGCCGACCATACGCGCCGACACTGTTCGCGACATAAGGCTCCAACAGCACCGTTGGGCACTCCGCCATACGTAGTAATAATAGATTACGCGCAAACATATAAGGCTGCTGCGAACTCAATAAAATCGCGTTATTCCTCCGATAACTCGCTGCTGGTAGATCGGTCGCCTCCGCCAAAGCGGTCGCCAACGCGCCGCCCAGTAACCGCTCTGCAGGACCACTGCCATTCGTCAATTTTACCGCCAATTGCTCCAGCTGGTTCTCGGCCAGCAGTTCATCATCGCTCAAACAGCCAAAAATTAGCACGTGTAGATTATTTGCATCCACCAGTCGAAGCATCGCGTTGCCGCTGTCGCTTGCTTCACTTTCATTCTCTGTGGGCCAAGCCGCCGCATTAATATGCAAAGAAATCAGCGCATCCGGCTGAACTTCTCGATTCACTAATCGTGCTCGTTCCATCAAGTCTCCCTTTACAATTGATAAATGAACCGCCCGCACTCGAACCGCACAGCCGTACTCCCAGAGGGCAGAGAGCGAGGACTCATTCGGCGGCGAGACCTGCTCTGCAGCCAATTCCAAATACTCCACTGGGTTATTTGGATTAACCCGCAACGCCGCCTCCCGCAGCAGTGTGACCTTAGCGCCCAGCGCCATCAATTTCGTCCGAGCAAGCTCCGCGACTGCGAGAACTAACTCCCCCTCTCGCACATAGAAATCATCTTCTGCAATTCGGAACTGCCGACCTTCGGCGGCGGCCCACTGCCCGCCGATGTGTCCAGGATCCAACGCGATATGCAATCCAGCTAAAGGCAAGTCACTGTCACCACGCTGCAACGCAATTTCCTCTGCCGTACGCCAATAGCGCGACTCCGCCCGCTGTGCCAGCGCATCTACATCGACTACCGACTGCCAGTTCGCGTACGGCGCATAACGCGTGGCCAGATCAGATGCCAGCACAGGCGCTTGCGCAGCCGACAACGTCGCTAACAATCCGACACACAATAAATAACCCACGACAAACCGCAATAACATGCTGATAGACAGAACAAATCTGCCCCGACAGACAACCCAGCATTCATAAAATCTGTTTCGTGGCGTCCTACTATACAGTCAGTCGATCCATCATTGCTTTAAAATCTGCCGGTAGCGGAGCAACAAACTCCATCTCTTCGTCACGCTCGGGATGTTGCACATGCAACTCAGTCGAGTGCAGCATGATACGTGGCACATCGATTCCTCTTAATCGGCTTGGCTTATAGCCATAAGTCGTATCGCCCAACAGTGGATGGTTCATACCACTCATATGCACCCGGATTTGATGCGTGCGTCCAGTGTGGATCACACAACTCACGAGCGCAACTTGACCGCCAAAACTATGCTCCACAGACCAATCAGTCTTAGCCTCTTTACCCATTGCCATAATCGCCATACGCGTGCGCACCACACTATGTCTCCCAATCGGGCCATCGCAAGTACCCGCCGTTTGACGCGGCGTACCGAGCACCAGCGCCATATAGCGTTTATACGTTTCACGCGCGCTAAAAGATGCGACTAACTTATGATGCGATCGATCCGTCTTCGCTGCCACGATCAGACCAGTCGTCTCCTTGTCTAATCGATGCACAATCCCGGGGCGATCTGGCGCACCAATACTACTCAAGTTACCATTGGTATGATGTAATAACGCATGCACTAAAGTATCCTCTCCGGTGCCAGTACCAGGATGTGTGACCATGCCCGAAGGCTTATTGACCACCACGATCGATTCATCTTCGTAAATAATACTAAGCGGAATATCCATCGGCTTCGGCCCCTCGCCCAAAACCACTTCTTCAAGCACTGCGCGCAACACGCCCGGACGATTCACCTTGAAGCGCTTATCAATGATCTCGCCATCAAAAGTCACTAGCTCCGCTTCAAATGCCTTCTGCAATCGGACACGACTGATGTCATCAAACTCTGCGGAAAAAATCTTATCCGCACGTCCGGACTTCACATCCTTAGGCACAGTAAATTCAATGATACGATCAGGCATTCCGGACAATGATGCGACTGCTACTCAGTTTGCGAGCCTACATTCGTTTCTTCAAAAGGAATCACACTTAAAACACTACCACTCATCCTCAACTCAGCCGTCAGCGATTAAGCCGAGGCAACCGACAACCCACGTGCTGTCTCACAATCTTTAGCAATCTGCAGCTTTAACGCATCCACAGATGCAAATTTTTGTTCAGGCCGAATAAAACGTAACCACTCGACCTCGATCGAGTCGCCGCTATCCAGCTTCGTGTCGTCCAGCGCATGCACCTCCAGCGCTGGCAATTGGTCTGCCTCCGCCACCGTCGGTTTAACGCCATAATTCGCCACTGCAAATGCCCATGGCTGATCTGCCGCGCCGCGGAAGCGCACATGGTAAACCCCGAAGCTCGGCCGACACTCTGGATCCCATGGCAGGTTCAAGGTTGGAAAGCCAATCTCACGACCCAACCGAGCTCCACCGACAACGCGCCCGTTCGAGTAATAGTTATAACCGAACAAATCATTCACCGCATCGATTCGACCCGACGCGAGATCTTGCCGAATACGTGTGCTACTAATCGGCTCTCCATTGTGCTTAATACGTTCCACACTAAACACCCCAAGCCCAAGCTCATTGCCTGACTCGATCAAAGTCGCGACACTGCCAGTGCGCATCTTGCCGAATCGAAAATTCTCGCCAACGTAGATTGATTTCAATGCCGGCAAGGCGGCTTTCAAATTTCCTAAAAAGTCCTCCGCTGGAATTGCCGCGAACACACGATCAAAGTGCTTTTGGATCACCACATCCACGCCGACAGTGTGTAGCATCGACGTCTTGAACTCCATCGGCATCATCAACAGCGTCGGCGCATCTGGACGAAACAATCGACTCGGGTGCGGATCAAATGTCAGCACCCCACTCACGCCTCCCGACCGCTGCGCCGAAAAAACCGCCGATTCGATCACCGCCTTATGGCCGAGATGCACCCCATCGAATACTCCAATGGCTAAATGTAACTCACCCGTCAGGCCAGCTAGTTCCTCAAAGCGTTCGACGTGGGCAGGAAGTTGCATCATTAAAAAATTAAGGAAATAGCATTACAGCGCAAGCGCTCAAATTATGGCAAAGGAGTGTCGGCGAATCGCCCTCATTGACATCAACGTGGGCGGGTCGACCACACTCCTCTCTACATCGCGACACTCGGCACTGCTTGATTTACTGGGATCAGTTTAGTGCGCAACTCAGAGGGAGCCATATTTTCGATTTCCTCTAATGTATTCGCATCTTCAATACGAAACTTGCCCACCTGCGTGCGGCGCAATGCGCACAAGTGACCGCCACAACCGAGGCGCTCACCCAGATCATGCGCTAGTGTGCGAATATAAGTCCCCTTACTGCTACCGACGATAATCGAAATTTCAGGAAGTTTAAAATCCAGAATATCATAGCGGCTGACATGTATAACACGCGCTTCGCGCTCGATTGTCTTACCCTGGCGAGCCAACTTATAGAGCTTCTGGCCATTGACCTTCTTCGCGGAAAACATCGGCGGCGTCTGGTATTGATCGCCCATAAAGGTCGCCATCTCTTTTTCGACATCCGCTTGCGTCAATTCAGGCACAGGCTTGGTCTCAACGATCTCGCCATCAGCATCCTGCGAATCAGTCGCTTCACCGAGCTTCACCACGCCGGTGTATTCCTTATCCATGCTCATCAGAAACTGCGAGGCCTTGGTCGCTTTACCAACTAGAATCAGCAATAAACCGGTCGCCATGGGGTCAAGCGTGCCAGCATGGCCAATCTTTTTAATACGAAATACGCGGCGCATGCGCGCAACGATATCGTGTGAAGTCATCCCCTGTGGTTTATCAACCAGCAATACGCCGATCGGATCATCATTCGTTTGTTGAGACATAATTAAATACTTACTCTTAGTGAAAAAACTTAATCTTAATCTCTACTTCTTATTCATATCCTAGAACTCTAAAAATAGAGAGTAGGAGTAGGGATTAGGAGTAAGGATTAGGATTACTCAGGCTGACCGAGTGCTTCGAGATGTTTGCCCAACGCTTCCATTAGTTGCGGGTAGAATTCTTTGATCGAACTATTCTCGACATTGAGTCCTGCGGCACAGGCATGCCCGCCGCCGTTAAAAAGTTTTGCGACTTGATCGACTCGATAAAACGGGTTTTTCGCGCGCAGGCTGCCTTTTAGTGACCCATCGCGATCCTCGATCAAAACCCCGATATCGACGCCGACAATTGAACGAGCATAATCGACCAGTCCTTCAGAATCATCGATGGTCGAACCAGTTGCTTCGTAGACACCATTCTCGATCAAGCCAACGCAGACGCGATTATCAAATTCCATGCTTAGCGAATTCAAGAAGTTCTGTAACAATTTAATCTTCGCAAAGGTCTCGCACTCATACAGTTCGTGCGCAGCAACGGACGGACGCGCGCCACATTCACAGAGTCGACGGGCAATCTCAAATGTTTCTGGCGTGGTGGAAGGATAACGGAATTGCCCAGTATCAGTAGCGATGCCGACATACAGGGCCTGCGCAGTCACTGCATCAATCTCATAGTCGAGATCCATGTAAAAGCCGGCTAGGATCTCAGCTGTCGCGGATGCCGTGGCGATGATTAAGTTCGTCTGCGCATACGCTTTGTTCGAAATATGGTGATCCACATTTAAAGCCACTTCAGGGAAGAGCTCGATCAAGCGGTCACCGATGCGCTTTTTGTCAGCACAATCTACCGTCACCGCGACATGCCCATCGGGCTGAAAATCCGCTGCGAGCATTAAGGGCGTATCCCCAACAAAGGCCTTTAGTGTCGCAGGCACTTCATCGCGATTGAGGCCGACAGCGTCGATCCCTTGGCTGATCAATACACGCACCACCGCGACAATAGAACCAATGCAATCGCCGTCGGGTCGCAAGTGACCACACACGGCCACTTTCTTGCCTTTAAGTTGTTCGACGCTCGCTGCAAACAGCGGACTCTCGTTCGGAAAGAATTTAACTTTTGCCATTTTCATTATCTAGTTGGTCTAATAGGTCGAGGATGCCGGCACCCCGCTCCATTGACGGGTCATACATAAAGTCAAAGCGCGGGAAATATTTAAGTTTCACACGCGCCATCACACGTTGACGTAGCTCTTTGCCAACACGCTTAAAAAATGCCTGAGCCTCCTTAATATCCTTCTCATCGCCAATCACGGCATAGAAGATTTTGCATTGGCGCAGATCGGGTGAAGTATCCACATCACTAATCGTGATTTTGACCGATTGCACGCCACCATAGTAGCGCCGCAATTGCTCGCCTATCTCACGCTGGAGGAGCTCGTTTACACGGGAAATTCGCTTCGACATAACTTAAAGGGATGGAACCTATTCGAAAAAAATCGGCGACGCGCGAGCTCGCACGTCGCCGAGGAAAAATAATTAGCGCAGGGTCGGACGAATCTCAACCAACTCGAAGCATTCGATAATATCGCCTTCTTCGTAATCGTCGTAACCATCCACATTAATACCACATTCGAAGCCAGCACGAACTTCCTTCGCGTCGTCCTTGAAGCGCTTGAGTGTATCAATCTTACTTTCGTGAACGACTTCGCCGTTACGTAGCAAGCGTGCCTTGCGGTTGCGATTGATCGTGCCTTCGGTGACCATACAACCAGCAACAGCCCGGTTCTTGCCCATACTGAAGACTTGACGAATTTCGGCGGCACCGAGCTTCTTCTCGCTCAATTCTGGCTCAAGCAACTCGGCCATGCACTCTTCGACTTGGTCGAGGAGTTCGTAAATAATATTGTGCTGAATGATGCGTACATTGTGATGCTTTGCTTGGCTCTGCACGCCATTATCAAGACGAACGTTAAAACCAACAATTGTTACATCGGTTTCACCCGCACTGGCCAATGCGATATCGCTTTTACTGATATGGCCGACGCCATGATCGATAACACGAATGTCGACCTTATCACTCTCGATCTGCTTAAGGCTATTGACTAATGCCTCGGTCGAACCGTGCACGTCAGACTTAACAATCACGCTAAGGCAGGCCTTTTTTTGCTGCGCAATTGCAGCAAACAAATCTTCAACAGTGACGCCACCCTCAGTCTTCGCGGATTGATCTGGAGCCACATTTTCTTCGCGCTTACGCTCAGTTGTCGATTCGGCAGCGGCTTTCTTTGCAGTCTTCTCGTTTTTCACGGAAGTAAAAGTCTTACCACCACTTGGCACTTGCGACCAACCGATGACCTTCACCGGGGTCGATGGCGGAGCTTCTTTGAGCACCTTACCATTCTCATCCTCCATGGACTTCACTTTGCAATAGGCTTCACCACAAATCAACGCATCACCCTTCTTCAAAGTGCCTTGCTCGACGATGACCGACGCAGTTGCACCACGACCTTCTTCGAGTTGTGCTTCGATGATGGTGCCGGAGGCTGGGCAATCTGGATTTGATTGAAGCTCTAAAACTTCAGTTTGCAGAAGAATCATATCGAGCAAGTCGTCGATATTAGTGCCTTTCAATGCCGAAACTTCGACTGCAATGGTTTCACCGCCCCAGTCTTCGGGTGCGATGCCTTTTTCTTGCATCTGCTGCTTCACGCGGTCGACATTCGCACCCTTCGCATCGATCTTATTGATTGCAACGATGATGGAATTGTTCGCTTCCTTGGCGAAGCGCAGTGCCTCTTCGGTCTGCGGCTTAAACGCGTCGTCCGCAGCGATTACGAGAATCGCGAGGTCAGTCACGTTGGCTCCACGCTCACGCATCTGCGAGAAAGCGGCGTGGCCTGGGGTATCGAGAAAAGTAATCTTGTGCTCCTTGTGTTCGATCTGGTAAGCACCGATGTGCTGAGTGATCCCGCCGGCTTCACCAGCGGTCACATTGGCCTTACGGATCGTGTCGAGCAGCGTGGTCTTACCGTGGTCAACGTGGCCAAGGATACAAACAACCGGCGGACGAGGCTTGAGAAAGCGCGGGTCATCGTCTGCAACTTTTGCGACCTTCTCCTTTTCAGCGACCTCGGCTTGAGTCTCGCCACGATGGTGAATCTCCAGCTTGAAGCCATGACGCTTGGCAATCTGAATCGCGATGGGCTCTTCGATGGTTTGATTCATCGATGCAAAAATGCCCATTTCCATCAGCTCAGAAATGAGCTTGAACGGCTTCACTTCAATCTCAGTGGCGAAATCGCGCACCACAATCGGAGGCTTGGCGTGAATGATGCGCTCAGTGCCTTCAGCGGCTTCAGTTGATACTTCGCCATCAATCGGTGCTTCCGCATCAGTCGCGGCAGGCGTCACTTCGACCTTGCTCGCGCCCACAGATGGAGGTTTTGGTGGGCCAGGAGGCTTCGGTGGGCCAGCAGATGTCGGCGCTTTACCCACTGCAGGTTTGACTGCAGGTGCTTTGGTAGCCGGCGTTTTGGGTGCCGCTGGTGGCGCAGATTTAAGGCCCGCAGGAGCGACTCCCGGAGGTGATGTGTTTGCACGCGGTGCTTTACTTATCGGGGCAGGTTTTGGTGCTGCTGCCACTGGCTTCGGTGCCGCTGCCTCAGTTGTCTTCGACTTATCAGCTGCAGCCGCAGCCTCGCGCTCAAGCTTGATTTCGGCAGCGCTCTTGACGAAGACGCCATCTGGCAAGATCGGCCCTTTCGGCGGTTCCGCTGCCACAGTAGCTTCGCCAGCAGGTACGTCCTCAGCTTTATGCGTTGAGGCGAACTCTTCTACGAGAGACTCGGCGGATATATTATCGACGGTACTGGAAGCGCTTTTGACTTCGAACCCGCGACTACGGAGGAGCTCAATGAGCTCTTTATTCTCCATTCCGACTTGTTTGGAAAGCTGATGTATACGAACACTCATGAAAGAGTTACTACTTAATATCTGATAGATGGATGGAAGGCTTGGCGACTACTTGGATTATGCGTTTTGCTCTAGGTATGCGGCAACTTTAGCCAGCACGTCGCTGGCTTCTTCTTCACTAAATTCTGCGTCGACGAGATCGCCAACAGATACGCCTTCGAAGGCTTCGGGACTAATTAAGCCAATTGAAACAAGGCGTTCGCCAATCGCGGGCTCAATGCCGGGAATCATATTGATGCCCTGGAGCGCCTTCGCGACTTTTTCATCGAAGCCCACTGCTTCCTTCTCTTCTTTGCCGATGTCGAGCTTCCAACCGATCAGGCGGGAAGTGAGCTTGGCATTGAAGCCACGGCGGCCAATTGCAATCGAAAGATCATCTTCAGCCACTTCGAAGTGGATGCGACGATCGGCCTCGATCACCTTGATGTTTTTCGGTACCGCAGGCGATAGCGCTTCTTCAAGCAACTGAATCGGATCGCTGTGATAGCGAATGATATCGATCTTCTCGCCACCGAGTTCACGCACGATAGTTTTGACGCGGGCACCACGTGCACCGACGCATGCACCGACAGGATCAACCTTCGGGTCGGAACTATTCACGGCAATCTTCGTGCGGTAGCCAGCTTCGCGAGCCATCGCTTCGATGCTCACGGTGCCATCGGCGATTTCCGTGACTTCGAGTTCGAACAAGCGGCGCACAAAATTGATGTTTGAACGAGAAAGAATGATATCTGGACCGCGATTGGTTTGCTCAATCTTCAGCAGCAGGCAGCGAATGCTTTCACCCGGCGCATAATCCTCACCCTGCACGCGCTCGCGTGGTGGCAGAATCGCCTCGGCCTTGCCTAAATCGATGATCAAATCACCGCGCTCACGGCGCCGTACGATACCGGTGACGATGTCGCCAACAGTATCTTTGTAATCGTCGTAAATGCGGTCTTTCTCAAACTGGCGGATCCGTTGCATGATCGCCTGACGCGCAGTCTGCGCTGCGATACGGCCGAGATATGCTGGGTCGATCTCTTTTTCGATGGCGCCGCCAATCTCCACATCGGGTTGAATGGCACGCGCCTTTTCAATGTGAATCTCGAGCTCTGCATCGCCCACGGAGTCAACCACATGGAGGCTGGACCACGCCTTCAAGGCGCCCGTTTTGGGGTTAATTTCAACACGGATATCTTGCCCAGCAGCGATGCCTTTTTGGGCAGCAGCAGCAATCGCAGAAGAGATGGCTTCGATCATATCGGCGCGATCGATGCCCTTCTCCTTCTCCATGTATTCTAAGACTGATAAAATTTCGTGACTCATTGCGGCAGAAAATAAAAAAGCGGACTTAAGCCCGCTTAAAAAAGATGTTGCTAGGTTAATTTAAGAATTCAGAAAGCTAAACGGCCTCCGTCGCTTGTCAAGTGTCGGTATGCGGGCAATTGAGATAGTTTAAGCGCATGAAATCTAAGTGAAATAGGCATTTTAGCCGTTGGTCTACCCCAGCAGCTAACCACACACAGGAATGCCGGTGCCACTCGGCCGATCTGGCCTCCGTCGTCAGACGGGGGAGATCGGCAGCCAGCACGTGGCCTGCTCCAATGCTCCCCGATCTTACGATCGAGGCTACTATGCACGCGTGGCCTCCGTCGTCAGACGGGGGGGGAATCGGCAGCACACGTGGCCTCCGTCGTCAGACGGGGGGGATCGGCAGACCTGCTGGTTTTACCTTGCCGTGTGCGCCAAAAAGATCATCTTGCCCCCTCCAACAGCTGGCCCTGCTAACGAATTCCCAGGGCCGCAGCCATTCGGCAACCACTGAATTCATGAACAGCGTCCTGATTTATTCCGGCGGGCTCGACTCGACCGTCCTGCTCTACCATCTGCGTGCCGCAGGCCACACCGTGCATGCGCTCTCCGTCAACTACGGGCAACGCCACAGTTGCGAGCTCATGCATGCCGCCGAGATCTGCAAAGCCATCGATGTGCCGCATCAAACCGCCGACCTCTCCGCGATTCAGCCCCTGCTCGCCGGCAGCAGCCTAACCTCGCCCGAAATCGACGTTGCCGAAGGCCACTACACCGAGGAGTCAATGAAGTCCACCGTGGTGCCGAATCGAAATATGATCCTGCTCGCGATTGCCGCCGGGCATGCCCTTTCGATTGGCGCTGAGCAGATCGCTTACGCTGCCCACAGCGGCGACCACGCGATCTACCCCGATTGCCGCAACGAGTTTGCCGACGCCATGGCCGAAGCCATCCGTCTGTGCGACTGGAGCACGGTCGAGCTCAGCCGCCCCTTTGTCGACTGGACCAAAGCCGACATCGTGCGCCGCGGCGCCGAACTGAGCCTGCCCTTTGCGAAAACCTGGTCCTGCTACCAAGGCGGCGACCTTCACTGTGGCCGCTGCGGCACCTGTATTGAACGCCGCGAAGCCTTCGACCTCGCAGGCGTCACCGATCCCACATGCTACGCCGCCAACGCGCCGAGCGTCAGCGACCTGCGCGCCAACGACTGGCGCCTGTAAATTATCCACTCTCTTACTTTTACACCTTCCGACTTTTCAAAAAAATGCTCACCTGTAAAAAAACCTACCGCGATATCCCGTTCGCCCACCGCCAGCACTGCCATGACGGGCACTGTGCCTTTATCCACGGCCACAACTGGGGTATCACGCTGACCTTTGCCTGCAGCAAGACCGACAGCAATGGCTTCGTCGTGGACTTCGGCAAACTCAAATACCTAAAGACCTGGATCGATCAACACCTCGACCACGCCTGCCTGTTTAATGCGGACGACCCGGAAACTGCAGCGCTCCTGGCCAACGCGGGCGACCTATTCAAGCCCTACATTCTACCCAACTGCTCCTGCGAAGGCATCGCCCAACACCTGCACGGCATCTTCGACCAGATGGTGCGCGCCGAAACCAGTGGCCGTGTATGGGTCACCGAAATCGAAATCATCGAGGACTCGAAAAATAGCGCCGCTTACCGCCCCGAGTAGCCAAGTCTCAAGCCTCAGCCCTCAAGTCTCAGCCCTCAAGCCTCTCCAAATGCTCCCGATCCACGAACAGTTTTATACTTTCCAAGGCGAGGGTGCGCACGCAGGTCGAGCCGCTTACTTCATCCGCACTTTTGGCTGTCCCGTGCATTGCCCGTGGTGCGACTCCGCTGGCACCTGGCACCCGGACTACATCCCCAAGCACATTGACCGGCTCGAGCCCGCAGCCCTCGCGGCCGAAGTCGCCGACACCCGCGCCGAGTTTACCGTGATCACTGGCGGCGAACCTGCCATCCACGATCTCAGCGCGCTCACTGCCGCACTGCACGCGGTGGGCCAACAGACCCACCTCGAAACTAGCGGTGCCTTTCCGATCCGCGGCGCATTCGACTGGATCACCCTCAGCCCCAAGCGCTGGAAGCTGCCACTGGCCGACAACGTCGCCCGAGCCAATGAGTACAAGCTCATCATCGACCGTCCTGAAGCGATCGCCGAATACGTCGACGCCCTGACCGAGCGCGGCGCCGGGCTGAGCGCCGAGCATATCGTCTGGCTGCACCCCGAATGGTCGCAGCACAACAACCCAGCGGTGCTCAACGCCATCACCGAATGGATCAAGACCCACGGCGCCCCCTACCGCGCCGGCTGGCAGTTACACAAAAACTACGCCGCCGATTGTATGGATCAACGCAGCGTCCCCGCCGCCCCACTCGGCGGTGATCCGGAGCTAGGGTTTTAGCAGTTCGTGGACTGCTCCAATGCTCCCCGATCTTACGATCGAGGCTACCATGTATACGTGGCCGCCGTCGTCAGACGGGCGGGATCGATGCATACGTGGCCTCCGTCGTCAGACGGGGGGGATCCATGCATACGTGGCCTCCGTCGTCAGACGGGGGGGATCGGCAGCCAGCACCCGCACGACTCCAGTGCTCCCCGATCTTACGATCGAGGCCACGCAGCGACAAAAAAGCCCTCGGGTTACCGAGGGCTTTTGAAAATCTTTGTCTGCAGAGTGCCGGCAGGCGTCACTCTGCGATCGCTACGCTCTAGTCGCTAGCGGATCTCAACCAACTCACACTCGAAGATCAGTGTGTCACCCGGCTTGATCGCACCACCTGGACGCGGGGTGTTGCCGTAGCCTAGCTCGCTGGGGATGTAGAGGACGATCTTACCGCCCGCACCGATCTTAGTCAGGCCTTCGCCGAAGCCTTTGACCACACCATTGAGTGGAAATTCGGCGGGCTCACCACGATCGTAGGAGCTATCAAACTGTGTGCCGTCGATCAAAGTGCCCTTGTAGTGTACCAGCACTTTATCAGTCATGGTGGGCTTCACCTCCGAGCCTGGCTCGAGTACCTTGTAGTGCAATCCGGACTCGCTCGACTGCACCGCGGCATCCGCACTCAAGCCGGCAATGAAAGCCTCGCCAGCGGCAATATTCTCAACTGCCAGCGCCGCACCTGCTTGTTCCGCAGCCGCTTGAGCAGCAGCTTGGGCAGCTTGCGCGGCTGCTTGAGCCGCTTCAGCGCGTGGCTGGATGAATGCTTGGAATGCAGGCATCTTGGCCTCCATGGCAGGATCCATTGCCGTGGCGAGCGCACCCGCAGCAAAACCCTTGGCGATTAATTCAGCATCGTCAGCACCAAACCCGAGCTGTGCCAGCCCAGACTGCAGCACCATGACCATGCCGATTTTGTCTAACGCATCCGGCGTAATAGCTGGCAACTCTGCCGCTTCAGCTTGCACCGCTTCGGCGCGCGCTTGCGCTTGGCCAAAGGCCGCTTGCATCGCTTCCTGCGGAAAGTCCTGTACGTTCACTTCGCCCGCGAGACCTTTTTGCAGACCTCCTGCCATTGCAGCGATACCAGCTGCATCCAGCTTCAGCGTTGCCACCCCGCCACTTTGCGCGGTCAGGTAACCGAGCATTTCAATTAGTTCAGCTTCCGACACTTCGACCGCAGCGACAGGCGCAGCGGCAACAACCGGGGCAGCGACCGCTGGCACCGTAAGCGGCTCGGTCACGGCGACCGTGGCGGGCTCTGCCGCCACGACTTCTGCCACAGCTTCAGCCTCGACCGATTCGTCTGCTTCAACTGCTTCGACTGCCGCAGGCGCGGGCTCGGTGTCGGCAATCACCACGACTTCAGCAGGCGCGCTGACGTCGGCAGTAGGCTGGGCACAAGCAGCAAAAAATAAGGTAGCGGCAGCCAACAGAATGGCTGTGCCCGTGGGTAGATGGATTTTTTTTAACATATGAATTATCTATTTTGTTTGGAATTAAAAGAAGGAGATAACCTTTAGTATGCTGCCGAAAGGTCAATACGCATCACGCAAAATCCGCCAACTAAGTAGCGCCGCTCTGCAGTGTGTCAGGCCAGCGTCCGAAGTGTTCCCGTCTGCCTGTGTTTCGGGCACAAAAAAGCCCCGACCGCAGTCGGGGCTTTTGAAATTTCAATTTGAGTCGAACTAAGCGCGACGACGGCGAACCATCACTGCACCCAAGGCACATAGACCAGCGAGTGCTGCGAATGTAGATGGCTCAGGAACGGCTGCTACTGTTAAGTTAGCCGACCCAGTAACCGCTGAAAACTCTGAACCGAAATTAAATGTACCCGCATCATTTGCTGGAATCGTCCAATCACCCGAAGTGAGAAAGCCAAATTGTTCACCACCAATAGTTGTTACACTTGCGCCAGAAGTACCATTAAAGTACAGCAAAGCAAATGAATAACCAGCTGATGCACCAGCATCGTTGATACTGAAATTTGTATTACCAGACGCAACCGAGATGCTGGGGCCAAAATTTTGCGCTGCATTGTAAGCAAAGACATAATCATTTGTCGCACCGATCAATGAACCATCAGCAAAAGTCAAACCAGCTACAGTAGCATCGAAATCAAATCCGTCCCCTCCGTCCGCTATTAAGTACGTGGAAGACCCATTGGTTAGAGCTGTCGTGCCGTCAGCAGCAAAAAGTGACTGAGAGGCAAAGCCAGAGAATGTGATAGCTGAAGCTGCGTTCACAATTAAAGCTGCTCCAAGAAGTATAGTTTGTATTTTTTTCATTTGTTGATTTTTTGATATATTCTGTTAGAAAAGAGTAATTATTTCAGACTGTTAAAGATAATATTATAGTGAGTAAGGAACTGCTGGGGCCCACTCAGCAAGACTGGGCGATGCGGCAGCCTTACGAATCCAAAACGCACCGCCCGCACGCGACACAAACAACATCGACAATCCCCCCTTTTTCACGCATCTCTTCGACTAGTTTGCGGAGCTGCGTTTTGAGAGTCCGAACTTTAAGACCGCCGCCAGTTCCAATCACCAACACTTGTGGTTTTTCCATCATAATGAACTCGCGGAGCTTGTCGCTGTCCGTCTGTCGCAATTCGTGTTCGGGATTGTTGGGGACAAAGAGCGAAATAGACAGAAAATTCATGGCCTCGCCC
>ENA-OWPI01001203-OWPI01001203.1-marine-metagenome-genome-assembly--contig:-NODE-1203-length-30113-cov-9.214742_pt1 | contig 30113 bp, 19 predicted proteins | sample MGYA00238138_ERZ651775 | MGnify/ENA primary metagenome ERZ651775 (study PRJEB26906, sample SAMN06265043) | marine metagenome | isolation source: Helgoland LTER site | place: Germany:Helgoland, sampling...
TGATAGCACTCATGGTACTCATATTTTTCAACGTTATGTTTACGTCTCGCAACAATGAGGAATCGAAGAGTTTCGAAGTGATTTTCTTTTCTTTTTTTGGCGGCGTTCTTCGATGACGTACATTTCTGTACATTTCTTCCATTTAGGGTTTGGAATGAAATCCCATGTTGATAATTATTCAGAGCCTTGATATCAACATCCCAAGCTTTCGGGGCCCTTAAAAAGAGTGAAGAATAGAGGCCCCACACCTAATGCATGTGAAGCGCTTCCTCATTTAGGATTGATGGTCTTATATCTTTTGTGCAACCAAAGCAGAATGATCTTCCTTTAAATAGCAAGTCCTTGTAGTAAAACTGTGTCACTGTAGAATAGACGAGAAAAAAAATAGCTTAAAATACAAAATAAAAGCTTAGAAGAATGGGTGGATCAAACAATACGAGTCGTGCCTGTAATATCAACGAAAAAAATGCATATGATAGATCTGTATTGCACAAGGCTGCATATTATAGCGGTTCTGCAACTTTACTCGAAAATTTAATCACGCAAGGAGCTGATGTAAATGCACGGGATAAGGGGGCGTGGACACCCTTACACTTAGCAGCAAAAAATGGTCACGTAGAGGCTTTACAAATTTTATTGGAAAATGGGGCAAACATGCATGTCAAGGATATTAAGCACGGGTGGACACCATTGCACATCGCAATCGTTTCCAAGCAGTACGAATCTGCAAAATTTTTGATAAGAGCCGGTAGCTCCGTAAGTGAATGCGATAAGTGGGGGAACTCAGCACAAAAACTTTTTGAGCTTAGTGGTATATAAGAGTAAACAGTTGAAGTTGTTGTCGTCGAAAGACTTCTGTTAACAAAGCCGATCGCAAATATTTTTGGTCGATTCTTTGTGTTCACTCATCTAGTTTGACAAGACTTTCGCAAAAGTTTCAACATCAAACCTTCTAAGATCTGTATAAGTTTGGCCGCAGCCTAAGAATATTATCGGTATATTATTTGAATATACCATAGATATAGCTGCCCCAATTTTGTCCCCAACAGTATCGAACTTGGATAATATAATGCCATCAACTGCAGTATGTTTGCGCTCATCTATTAAATCAAGAAGTCGCTGGTTAAAAGTCTTCAGTTGCTCAGAAGCCTCATTCCCAACTAAAGCTTCTCCTACAAAGAGTGTTAAATTTGGTTTATTTAGATTGATCAACTTCGACAGAGCTCTCATCAAAGGTTCATTATCTTGCATGCGTCCAGCAGTATCAATCAATAGCACATCCATTTTCAGACGATTGGCATGTTTAACAGCTTCGTAAGCAACAACTGCAGGATCTTTTTCATAACCACGCTCATAAAGAGGTATACCTAACCTCTGGCAATGTGTTCTGAGCTGCTCTACAGCTCCGGCCCGGAAAGTGTCACAAGCTGCAACCATTGGCGAAAGTTCGTTCTTCTGAATCCAGTAAGCGACTTTAGACAAGCTCGTACTTTTTCCGACACCATTAACTCCTACAAAAAGTATGATATAAACTTGTTTCTTAAAGCGCGACTCTTGTATTTCTCTCAGAACATCTACCTGCCGTAGTGGAGACAGTATCTGTACTAGATTATCAACAACCACTTGGTCCAGAATTTTAGAAACTTGAGATAACGACGTAATTGTATTATTCAATAATTGAATTGAAGCACTTTTGCAAATGTTTTCAGCAATTGTTTCAGCAACATTTTTATTTACCAACTTTAGTTTAAACTCTTCTATAACAGGCTTGAAATCTGATTCCGATAATTTAACTTTACCTATCAACTTCTTCGCAAGTTTTCCTTGAAGAATTTCGGTTACCCAAATGCTAGGGCTGTTATCTTTTCCTTTGCTCATCTCAGAGTTTTCGAAATCTATTCCATACTCGCGAGAAAATTTCCCTTTTGAACGGTCACTCGAGAAGTCAAGCCTATTCTGAGTTAAGTCATCAACTCCAGTACCAGAAGAGTTAATATTAACTCTATCTTTATGTGCTTCATCTGCAAATTGATTTATGCACCTCAAGCGAATCTTTTCAAAAATCCCGTCAAATACACTAGCAAAAGTAGAAGTAGATTGGCTATTTTCTAATAAAACATCCACACAGGCACATCGAACTTGAACAAGAAAGTCATGGAGATACGGGACGGTCAAGGATTTTTGATTTGAAACCAGAAATACCAGTTCAAGCTCGTCATAAGTTATCCAACTAAATGAGAGAGAGCTTGAGACCGGAGCGTAACTTGAAAGTTGATCTCCACTTTTCTTCCTTAGAAGACGGTCTTTAATAAAAACATTAAACGAAAATTGTTTATCACTTTCTTCGTTGGTAGTCCAACGGAATAAAATTTCACCACCTCGGTGCAAAATGAAGAAAGTTTCTATCACCATCTATCCTACTTAGTGAATCACTACGTGTCAAGTATCAAATTCAACACGGGTGCATGTATTCATTTTATTTAGGGTTTGTGTTTAAAGGAAAACAGACAGTGAGCACAACTACTAGTAGTCTTTCTTTTGACCTTACAAAATGTATGGATACATGGATACAAACTTAAATATCAACTTTTTCCTTTTGTAAATTATCTCCAATTTCCTGAGCGCGATCGTACAAACTCACCATTTGTGCTAATTTCGATGCTTCTGGAACTAAACTTGAAAAAAATTGAGGAGAACCGATTCGCCACGTCCAATTTCCATCTGCTACACCAGGTGTGTTCATCCGAGCTTCGTTTCCAAGACTTAGGATATCTTGCATGGGGATTATGCAAGTTTTACTAACAGAAGCCATTGCGCAGCCGACGAGATCCCACGCACAATTTGATGAGGTCACGTGTGCATAATTTTTCAATTTCTTCCGGATAAACTCACTTTGATTCAAATACCATCCCTGTGAGGTTTCATTATCATGGGTTCCAGTATAACACACAGAATTTTCATAATGATTATGTGGCAGATGTGGGTTTTTCCCGTCGGAACCCCACGCAAACTGCAGAATCACCATCCCGGGAGCATTTATACTTTCTCTTAGTTCAGTAACGTCCGCAGTTATAACACCCAGATCCTCTGCTATGATAGTAGAGTTACCGACGGCTGACTTAATGCCGTGAAAGAATTCTATACCTGGTCCATTGTACCATGCGCCGGTTTTCGCCGTTTTTTCGCCAGCTTGCACTGCCCAATAAGCTGAAAATGCCCTGAAATGGTCTATTCGAATTTCATCATGAAGTTCAAGCGCCCTTTTTATTCTACTGCACCACCACGCATATTTTTCCTCTTTATGCATTGTCCAGCTGTATAACGGATTGCCCCACAGCTGACCATCATCACTAAACGCATCTGGTGGAGTGCCGGCAATCATTTTTGGCTTCTTATCAGGGCCCAGTTGAAATAAATGTGGATGTGCCCAGACGTCTGCTGAGTGTCCCCCCACATAAATAGGCATATCTCCAATGATAGAGATTCCCTTCGAATTCGCGTATTTTTTCAATGAAAGCCATTGTCTGTGCCAAAAGAATTGAACAGCACAGAATTCATCCAGCTGATATGAATATTTTTCACTGACTTGCAATAACTCACTTTTCTCTCTATCACGTAAACCAACAGGCCAGTCCCACCAGTCAATCCCACGTAGCTCTGGGATTTTCTCAATCACGTCGAACAAAGCTGCATCTTTCAGCCACAACTTTACATCAGGGCGCTCACAAAATACCTCATATTCACGTCGTAATTTGTCACTGTTATTTCTATTTAATATATTTCTTGCTGCCTTGTAAAGTAAGGGCTCAATAACTTCTGAAGCACTTTGAAAGTTAACATGATTGTTTTGTACAGAGCTTGTTGGAAGATCAGTGGAGCTCAATAAGCCATCATTTACGAGTAAATCCAAAGAAATCATTAAGGTATTACCACAACGTGCGTCACGACCACTGTATGGAGACCAAAAATCATCTCGTATACCCGGTATGGGACGACCTGGTGGAACCAGTGGTAGAACTTGCCAAACTTGCATTTTCGCACTTTCAAGCCAGTCTATAAAAGCATATGCTTCAGGTCCAAGATCACCGGTTGAATAGGGTCCCGGGAGTGAAGTTGGATGCAATAATATCCCACAACGACGCGGATGTCGCGAAGGCGGGAATTTAGTTCCATAACTTTTATCTGCCGGCACGTCTACTTGTAGTGCCTTTAATTTTCGTAACCGATGAGAAGGCTTCACGTGTTTCCTTACGTTTATTGCGAAGCCTTTATAACAAATGAAAGATAAAGACATGATGCCGTATGTGCGATAAAATATGCGCCGTGCGTTTTCGTGGTTTACGTGTATTCTTGCGTAAAGGAAAGAGTAAACGCTGCTAAAAGAAGCAAGGAGAGAGGAGGTACGAAAATTTTTTTAATTTTTACGCGCTCAGAAAAAATATATAAATATTTCTGTATCACCCACCAACAGTATATAGATATCAGAAAGCATTTTTAAATCTTCAAAAGTTATAACAGTACAGCACATTTCAATCACTTCCAACTTTTGAAGCAATGTCTAATGAACATGATGAGTGAGTTTATTCTAACATAGTTTTCTTAAACGTTTTAAACTAAAATTCTGTCGTGAAGTTATGACTACCTATTCAAAATTGTTTTGATAGGGGATTCTGGAGTAGGCAAATCGAACATTCTATCTAGATTCACTAGAAACGAATTTTCAGTTGAATCAAAGTCAACAATTGGTGTAGAATTTGCAACTAGGAGTATAGAGGTACAATTACATCTTCGATCAAACTAAGCTAAGTAAGCAATATAATTAGATCGAGAAAAAAGTAGTGAAAGCTCAAATATGGGACACAGCTGGACAGGAGCGGTATAGAGCAATTACGAGCGCATATTACAGGGGAGCTGTGGGCGCGCTTCTCGTTTATGACGTTACAAAGAAAGGTACGGCAATTACCAAGGAAATCAAACTTATATCATATTCATTAGAAACTTTTGCTGATGTTGAAAAATGGCTGGCAGAATTGCGGGATCACGCTGACTCTAAAATTGTTATAATGCTGACTGGAAACAAGTGTGATCTTCAGCATTTACGTTCTGTGACTACCCAGGATGCCGAAATATATGCTGCAAAAGAAGGTACTTTTTCAAATGTTTCAATCTCGATTCACACTGTAATACTTTATAGACTTACTATTTTTGGAAACATCAGCTCTCAATTCTGTAAACATCGACGCAGCTTTTCAAAAAGTTCTGAGTGTTATTCATGAGGTGAAAAGGTTTTATGGAGGGATTTTTCATGTTTTTATTGAGCAATTTGGCTGCAGCGTTCACAGACACTAGAACCAATACAGAACAAGCAAGCTTCGGAAAATTTGGTTGAAATTGAGAAGTCGAAAGCCGTAGCGAGAGAAAAATGCTGCAGTTAAAACGATTTGCTTCTTGTGCCTGACATGTATAAATGTAACCACCTAAGATACTTTTGTCTCCACTTTATCGGAGAGTTTATGAGTTCCTAAACATTATGAACAAAAGTGGATAATGAACTAAGGTGATATTATGATCCTGTACGTATCTAGGTACCAACTGTAGTATTTTCATTTCATAAGAAGACTCGAGGTTCACTATCATACAAATATTCTGACATTCGGTACCTTCGCCACAAGTAGAACATAACTTAGAATATCCAGTTGTAAATGTAAAAGGAAAGTTCTAGCTCGCCTCATAAGTAAATATCATCACCACAGTTGCTTTGAGTAACTGTGTAGATCATGAACTCCACCTTCAAGCTGAGCAGAGTTCGTGCGAGTCTCTACACGCATGTCACCAGAGTTACGCAAAATGTTGGCTTTTTCTAAGCTGTTTGCACCAAGATCCTGAAATCCCTGTTTAACAGCGTGCGTGAGATAAGGAACCATGCGTAGAACCGATCCTTTGTCTTTTACTGTGCCCGAAACACCTTGCGCTATCTTTAAGTGTGCGCTGCTACTTAAATAGCGCGAATCGCTTCCTTTCAACATTGCTTCTAAACTTCCCATCCCTCTGTATTTCTTCAATCGAACTCCATCTTGAAAAAAGTATTCACCTGGTGCCTCAGTAGTTCCAGCGAACATCGATCCACACATGACAGCACTAGCTCCAAGTGCCAAAGCTTTCACAATGTGGCCACTATTTTGAATACCACCATCTGCAATAACTGGAATATTACATTTAGACGCCAAATTCGCCACCTTAAACACAGCTGTAGCTTGTCCCCTTCCTACTGCACATACTTCCTGCGTTGTACAAATACTACCTGAACCCATTCCGACGCGAAGACTGTCTGCACCAGCTTTGATTAAATGAGCAGCTTGGACCTGTGTTACGACATTTCCGGCAATAATATCTACTTCTGGAATTACCTTCTTCAGATACTGAAGCATTTCTAGCTGATAGACAGAGTCACCCTGAGAAGAGTCCAGAATGATGGCATCAACACCAGCTTCAGCCAAGGCAATTGCACGTTCACGGTCACTTTCGCGCGTTCCGATGGCAGCGCCGCATAGTAACTTTCCTGATCGATCAGTAGATGGTACACCAGGTGAGGGGTTGATTAATTTCTTTTTCAATGTAGAGCCAGTAACTACTGCAATGAGCTCTCCTGAGTCATTCAGGATAGGAAGTTTTCCTTTCTTACTCTCAATCAAAACTTTTTCAAAACTTTCGGAATCCTCCATTAACTCAGCAGTTACTAAATCGCAAACGCTAGTCATGACACTACCGAGTTCCAACGATCGGTCTTTCAGTAATTCATGGTCGGTTGCAGTAACCAACCCCAATAACTTCGAGCCAATACAGTCCGCTTCACAAATACAAGCAAAAGTATGTTTTGATCTTTCTCGTATTTGATCAAATTCAAACAGAGTAGAACTGGGCTGAAGAATCAAGGGGTCAGTAAGAAAATCCGCTCTGTGCTTTTTCACACATCTTGCATGGAAGACTTGCTCTTCTATCTTTGAGTTGTAGTGTAAAAATCCAATCCCTCCGAGCTTTGCCATAGCAATTGCCATATTCGATTCAGTCACAGTGTCCATGGGCGAACTCACAATCGGTGTTCGTATTGCAATATTCTTCGTTACGTTTGTTCCCAGTTTCACCTCATCCGCGGCGAAATTTATGTATCCGGGATGGAAGATGATATCATCATAAGTGTAACAGGTTCCTTGATCGAGAAGTTGTGGGACCCGAAGTCCGTCAACCAGGTCAAGTTCCATATCATGAATTGACGGGGGGAGCATGTTGATATTGCACACGAAGGTAAAACGCGATAACTGTCTAGTAGGTTGCGATATGCTTTTTTTTTCCTGAATGACTAAGCGTATCTAATCGCGTAAAAGAGTCAAATAATTTGAAAACTTCGCGCTTTTCTACTTTTCTGCCTGAATTTTCAATAATGGATTAATGGGCGAATCCTCTACCAACTCTGCCTTGGCCTTTTGCCTTTGAACAATAATGTTTTTGTACAAATGTACTTCTACAATGTTTTTTTTTGTGAAGTTCACGGATCAGCTCTTGGTGATACTTGACTTCTAATACTTTCCAACTTTCCTCTCCACTCTCCTGTGTTCTCGTAGTCCTGAAGCTCCTAACACTTTTGTGGCGAAATTGGACATTTGGACTTTTTTTGAACTTTTTTTTTCGCATATTGCTTGGGCCTGTGCATGTGGGCAAAACCGTGGAGCCATACTCATCTCTTTTCTCTAGAACTCTTTTGTCTTCTACCAATATTTCAAAGGCTTTCAAAATTGTACATATACTTCAGAAAATTCGTGTGTATCTCATTCTACTTCAATCAACTATCCCCTGTGAAAACGGTGTCTTGGCTAACACTGGAGATATAGGATTGTGACTCTAATACCCTGGACCTCCTCCCCGGCCCAGTCCGACTTCCGGCTCAAATTTTTTGTCTTGGGGACTTAGGAAAATATACCTGGTGAAATCAGCATCAAGAAAATGTACCTGGTAGTATAAATAGTTCCGTCCATTCAAGAACAGTGGCTCAAGGTCGATCAAAGCTCAACACTCATCCTCCGAGGTCTTCAACTGTTACGGCATTTAAACATGTCGGTATGTATTTTTTCCCAATCAATATGAATCTAATCCACATTTTCAGAGCCTCGAGTTATATAGAAGATCCTCAATTGGTATGGCGTTAACTGATGCTTTAGATGAAATGGTGACTGCGAGAGAGCTGACACCAACTATTGCAATGAGAATATTACTTGAATTTGATAGATGTATAGTGAAGGAACTCGAATTATTAAAACAAAAAACTACTTTTGGGGCTCATTTACACACGTACAGATTTTGTGATAACGTGTGGACATTTATATTAGAAAATGTAAAGTTTAAGGCGACAAATTACAGTGGTATAGTTGAAGAGATACATGCCGACAAAGTGAAAGTAGTTGCTTGTGATTCAAAAATTCTAGAAAGAAAATGATTTTGTATCAGAACTAGAAAGCTAAACAAAAGTTATATTCTTATCGTCATCAAGATTCCAAATATTCAAGTCGCGATATTCTAGCAAACAAGCGTCCAAATCCTTGTGATGGCATTTTCTTTTAGCACGTGAAGAATAAAAAAAGTTTGAAATGTTTGAAATACCTCTTTTTTGTAACCTTTGTTAACTGTTAAAGAAAGAGCTTGGTCGTACGTGATGTCCGAAGAATCTCTTCGCTCTACCCATTCCCTTATGATCTATACAAAATCATCAACTTTTTAGTAGGAGAAACTCAAAACTTACCATGTGTATGGATGTCACTGGGTCCATTATAGATTTTTCTGCACGCGAGTTTTCAAGACTAATCTGTATGAATAGGTCAGTTTCATACATAAAATTCCTTTGGGCTGGCTCGAACCTTAGACATTTTCATCAACCTCAGCGATTCATCTACATCGGTCTGCTCAACCTTAACAAAAAAGGCTGAATGTCAGCAGGATACATGCAATACAGTACTTACTTTATCGCTCCATCGTAGGCGTGCAATTGCTTCAGATAGACGAAGAATTGATAATAGAGTTCGAGCAGTTGAATAACCCTTATAAAAAAAATTAATACTTGAGCAGTATACGAGAATTGTTTGGTGTTCACCATAGAATTTTCACCAGCTTCTTTTTCTTCTGCTCTCAACTCTGCATACTGTCCAGATATATAGTCAGTCAGTTTAATAGGAATATGGGGCTTGAATTTGCGCGAATATGAAATATATGACTGTAGTTCTGTAGAAGATATGGGAGTGAATGATAATTCCTAAGATTTTAGCGTTAAGTAAGATATCATACGAAACTCTGGGATACGTACCGGAGGCATTCCTTCTCGATGCACATGCAAAACATGATGCGCCAGTGCCGTGTCGGAATCCGAATCAGGTCTATCGAGAAGCAACCACATAAGATCAAAGCGACTCAAAAGAGCTGCAGGAAGATTCATATTCTCTTGAGGGGTAAAAGATGTATTATATCTACCAAATGCAGGATTTGCAGCAGCAAGAACAGCGGTACGTGCATTCAAAGTCGTAGTTATTCCAGCCTGAAATAAAATAGTTAAAAAAAATATGAGGTGTAAAAGAAACAGGTTACCTTAGCAATGCTTACGGTTTGCTGTTCCATTACTTCATGAATGGCAGTGCGGTCGCTCTCATCCATTTTATCAAACTCATCTATACAGCATATCCCATTATCGGCTAATACAAGTGCCCCTCCTTCTAATATCATTTCGCCAGTGAGTGGGTCTTTTTGAACAAAAGCTGTCAAACCAACACCACTACTTCCTCTACCTGTTGTGAATATGCCCCTAGAACAAAATACGTAAGATTTGCGATATGCACCTAATAATGATTTACCTAGGTGCGATTTTGACAATGTGTTTCAATAATTGTGACTTTGCAACGCCAGGGTCTCCCATGAGACAAATATGTATGTCACCCCGTACTTTCACTCCATCATCTAAAACTCGCATAACACCGCCGCACAACAGAAGAAGAAGCGCTTTTTTTACGTCAAGATGTCCATATATTTCCGGAGCGATAGATTTAGCTAATCTACTGTAAAACTCAGGCTCATTCCGGTACATCTTCAGTCTATCCAGATTTGCGTCACTCAGTGAATAATCACCGTAACGAATTTTACTTTGTTGTACTCGCATAGCTTCGATGAAAGTATTTGTTACAAGACCAGCCTGCATTGCCTATTCCACAGAATTTTTACACCATGCAACTATTCAAATAAAACAGCACCTTATAGCCTGTAAAAGGTTTTGGGAGGAAGATACCAGATATCTCAATTACATTGCCTGGACTATGAATATGATGTAAGAATATGTGGTCGTATTGTACATTTTATTAGAGATACTCACCCAACACAGCGAGTTAAAGCACCCTTGATTTGGACTTGCAGGGAGCGAGGAATGCGACCAACAGGTACATCCTCTGAGAGCTCTTGAACCTTGATTTCCTGAATTAAGAATTCACAAACATGAAATGCGTAGCATCCTTGAAATTTAGTACTTGATATTTCACAAATTTTGATTCTCGAGTCTCAAGAAAAAGCTTCCCTAAAAATCATATATAAACATTCAATTCATATAGTTTAAACGGATACCTTTCATGGAGCATCTTCTTGAGGGGCACTCACTATCAGGTGTGAAGTTTTCTTGCATAATTTCCTACAAAGAAGTGTAAGAAAAGTTATTAAGTTGTGGAAAGGCGCAGCTGACTTTATAAATTTTGTATCCACATTCATCACACATAAAACATGCAACTTCCATCATTGGTTTTACATCTCCAACACTGGTACAAATAGCCTGGGAAAAAGAGCTCAAACTAACTTAGAAGTAATGAATTGTGTAGTTTTAATGACCTGAAAGCGAACAAGATGTCCAATATGAGAAGCTCGGATATTACGAAGTCCTTCATTTTTAATTAATGTACCAGGATTCAGCAGTATTTGATACTGTTTTCTTGCGATCTCAGTTGCAAAGCGCTTATTTTGCATACTCTGTTTATTTTGAAAATCCTGTTTTTAATTGAATTCCACAAACTTTCATTCAAAATATCACCTCTTCTGATGCGACTTGTGGTCGATAATTTGAGGTGTTCACATCGCTCGGGCTCTCTCGCACTTCATTAATTATTTCTGACAGCAGTTGAAGATATCTTTTTGAATTCTTCAACAAACCATCCAAGATATTTTTCTTTTCTTCATCTGAAAGATCGTTGGACTGACGTAATAAAAAGTGAAATCAAAGATAGAATGAAAACATATGAACTTACCTTGGCAATATCCTCCAGATCAATCACTACGGTCTTCAATTCTTGCTCTTGATAGGAGTGCTGCAAAAAAATGTTTATTTATTTCATTTTTGAATAGTTTCAAACTCACCAGTTTTTCTAAATATTTGAACTGGTTTCCCTCTGTAAAATTCGTGATGAACCTCAACAAAAGTTCTGTTCAACATTCATGGATTAAATTCTGACACGAAATTTATTTTGTTGCAAACATACGCTTTTGTAACCGAAAATCGGGATCGGGTACGCCCATCCCGATTGTTTTTTTCTGGGAGCTTGATGAGTGTTTTTGAAAAATCACAAAAAATCACAGAATCAACGGCAGGATAGTGTCTATGCGTAAGTCAATACTGAATGAAAGAAAATATTATCCACGCAAAAGCGCAGCTAATACAACTTCTTACGATAACTTGATGTCTCCGTTCCTTTCGAATAAGTGTGGAACGGTCGGTGGCTTTTGCGTTCACACTCTATTGCGTATGGTTCTTTCGTTATAGTTTACTTTGACGTGTAGTCTGCACTTTTGTCCTCTTGTTCATAATTCTTTATTCGAATTAATACGAGTTCGTATCACATATGTTTTTCTGACTTTTTCATTTCATTTTTTCATGTTTCATTTTTTTTCATTTTCACGTGTATGTATCCACGGGGTCGTATAGTATTGATACGCGTACGTGCGTAAGGAGAATTCGAACCTTTCGCTTTTTTCTTGTGCTTAAATAGCTTAACAACAAGGGACTTTGACACGGCGGGAGAGGACATAAAGAATATACGAACTACCAACGAACCAAGTGGTTACTTTTTACAAAGTTAACTTAATGTTTTACTGCATTTGACCATTTATCGGTTGAAAAACAAAACCGAAAAGCACTGGTACGAGCTGTAGAGTTCAACTTCATGCGCTCGCATTCAAAAGTATAATAGAATCATTTGTGTTGAACGTATTCAAAACTTGCAGAGACTGGTCGAGGAAGCCTCGCTCTTTGAATGAGTAGCTCGTGAAGCGGTGAAGGAGAAGATGCAGCTTTCTACGCAAATGTCAGGTTCAAATTTGTCCACCAAAAGACAAAATTTTCAAGCACACACCCACACCCTCTCTCGTTTTGCAGTGAAAGCTAATCCACAACCTACTAAAAAAAATCGATCAATTGTTAGAACAATCACGAGTGAGAGCATTTCTGGTTCTCGAGATGAGGATTTTTCGAAGCTTCCTCAAGAGTCACAGACATCCAGGCGTGATGCCCTTGACTTGAATAAAAAAATTGCCGATGATACTCTATTACCTCCGTCAATGCGAGAGCCAGGTGCAAAGAAAATGGGAGCTACGAACGAAAGTAATATCATTCTTAGTGATAATATAGGCTTACCTAGTACGAGAAGTGCTTCGAACAAGAAGCACGCTGATTTGGAGGAACTGAAAGCCAAAGTTCTGTCACAAAAGATTTTCAAGACAGACTCAGGTAAAACATCAACAAACATCAACAACAACAACAAACAACAAAGTAAATTCTTTCTCATGGATAAGAAGGGCGTACCCGGATTAGATAAAAATAAAGGTATACAAAGTAATATTGGCGCTCTCACGCAATCTATTAGACAAAGTGATAATGGAGATGGTGGTGTAGGAGGTGGTGGCGATGGACACAATGGTGGTAACTCAGATGATGATGAAAGTGATTTCGATCCGGACGCATTTTCAATAGCTGAAACGCGAATTTTGTGGATTGATAGAGTGTATAGAGATGCATATGATATTGTGTTGCGGACGAAACAACGAATGATAAATATTTGGATCACTCGAGATCCTTCAAAAACAACTCGCCTATTACTATTCTCAGTTTCTGGAGTATCACTTTTTGTTCTTTCACTGATCCTATATCCAGAGAATCCACTCGATTTTAATGATTCTGGAATTTTTAGCTCGGTTTTTGGACGGAATCCTCGGTGGCTGCTAAATCGAGAACTTGGACCCTTACAACCTACATTGTTAAGTACAACTTTTGCGTGTGCCGCTGCATTTGCTAAAGTTCGTCTTGGGGCTAATTTAAAACCTCTCTCTAACTTTATGCATGGTGTTCTAGGACTTCCGATGGGTTTCATGCTAGTGTTTCGATGGAACAATGCTCACGAACGCTGGTGGTATGGGAGAACTTGTTTGGGAAATATTTTGTTTTATTGCAAAAATTTGGGTGGTACCTTCTGTACGTGGGTAGCTCCAGACGATCCAATCTTGGCAGCCCGAGCACTTGCGTTGATAAACACTCTTAAAGAGTGTGTAGCGGACAGACTCAATGGAACATCAATTACAGATGCTTCTGTTGTACAAAGATTAACGACACCATTAGATTCAGATGATTTAGAAGGTCTTTTTGGGGCATCAAACAAGGTTTTATTTTGCTTAGAAGCTCTTCGAGGTTGTGTGCAGGAAGCTTTTAGACGTGGATACATGCCTCCTGCAATCGCTTCCACCGTTCATGCCGAGGTTGCATCTATAATGGATAACTATGGATCTTGTGAAAAGGTGGTAAACCAGCCTCCACCTGGTTGTATTATTACGCATTTAAAGTGCACACTTATGGTTTATGTATGTTCCCTTCCATTTATTCTTGTGCACGAAGTTGGTGTTTTTGGTGTCGTGCCAGTCACCACATTATTATCATTGGCTTTATTTGGGATTGAAGCTGCTGCTGAGCAGATCGAGCAACCTTTTGGTAATCGTCCTTACGATTTACCGGTTCGTGCGCTCATGCGTGATAATTCTCGAGATTTAGATCAGACTTCTAAGCGTGTGCTAGGATTCACTGGTTTTGTGAATGGCAGACGAGATCTTGAAATTGATAAAATAGTTTCAGCTCCAAACAGTCTTGCATTAAATCTTGAAGAAGAAGGAAATTCGACAAATAATGTTCAAAGTGAAATCGGAGGGAAGAATAAAAAGATATATGATGAGGAGATTAGGACGAGAGAAGTGCTTGACCAATTAGACCCCTTTTTTGAGGATAGAGGGAAGGTGGTGAATTCAAAAACTAAGGCTTCAAACGCCCGTGACTGGACCGAGTCTTCCCTTGCACTTGGAAAAAATTGCAATTCGTCAAGTGACGTGTTTTTTACCGACAATCTCCGCACCTCTGCATCTTCTAATACCGGGATAAGTAAAGATCTTCAAACATTGAATGTTTCTTCTGAAGATTCCGGAGCTAGCACACTTACTGGATCAGGAAACACAGATTCTTCAAACACTCCCATGAAACCAACTCTCGACTGGAAACGGGAGGCAGATGACGAGTCAACGAAGAGTCATGCAATGAATAGTCATAACTTAGACTCTTTTTCAATTTCTCCAGACTCCCGAGTGCTTATCAATGAAAGTTCGGGTATTATTTACGAAAAGATTAAGGCGAATGGAGGAACACGGAAGCTTCCAACATGGAAGACACAGGCACCTATCGAAATTATGGACCAAGTTGATGAAAGATCTGTACCAGATTCGCCAAAATATCATACCTCTAGAATGCGGAAAGCAAACCTTGACTGTGATGAATATGATCACAAGATAAACAGTGTTCAAACGCCGGGACGAAATGCTAGTGTCGATAGGATGAGTTTCACAAGTCCTGCTGGTAACAACTACAGTATTGGTGATATTCAGTTGACTCCTCACCCAAAAGTTTCTCGGATAATCAGATCTTCTCCTGAGGGGGAAACTGATATTCGTGACATTCCTCATCGAGACTCATTTGGCCTTAAAAAGCTAGGGCTTGATCTGGATGAAAAGTTTGTTTCGATATCTCACAAAAGGAATGTCAGAAAATGATGAGTTTTTTTTACTATTACAAAATAATTATTTTGCACGTTCTTCTCGTCATGCCCTGCTTCAGCACTTTGGCTTACTTAACCAACCAAACTCTCTTAGAAACTATACTAAAAACTGTGAAAGATTTCCCCCTTAATTAATGAAACTCTTCTATTTACTGATACCAATCGATTCTTGCACATTACTTACTCCATCACTCCCTAAGAATTGAGTAAATACCGAAGAAACAAATCCAAGGTTACGGGTAAGAGAATATTTGAGCGCTGGTGGTAGTGGCTCGAAGACTATTGCGGGATTAAAAAGCTGCTTACTTTTATTTATAACTTTTCTCACTCGTTTCTCAAAAGCAGGAGGATAGTCAAACCACGGATGGTTTCTAATCATATTCGTTTCACGGCGAGTTCGCGATACAAAACTTCGACCTTCGTCACGGTCTGTGAAATTTTGTCCGTCTCTCTGGGTTTCAGGGGTGGGTTTATCTTCCCCGCGATTACGTGCCATTTTTCGTGTTTCGCTTACTTAAAAGAATCCTACAACGGCGTTGAAAATACCTTCAATGCTCCGAGGAGGAAATTGTTATCGCGCTTTTAGGCAGAGTTACTCCGAAGCGTAATAGCTCAAGAGCTAACGAAGTATGTACACTTTCGGTTTTGAATCCCTTGTGTAAAAAAAGAGCACCCAGCACCGTGTCTGCATGCATGCTTGTTGAGATTTTACTTGAAAGCGAGTATATGATATACTTTATTTTTTGCCATTGATGCCATACCAATATTTTTTTGTAAATACGACACGACAAAACGTTTTGTGAACGACTGTTTTTAAAACTGCTCCCCTCTCTCCTACATACTTCGTTTTTTTTTCAAAAGTCCTATCTCTTCCCACCGCGCCTCATCAATATCTAGAACGAGTCGTTCCCAACGTGCGGAAGACTTTTATAAGAAACTTCTGATAAAGCACACACCATCCACGGCACTTTCAGAAGTTTGAAATACGCGCGAACAGTGCTACGAATCACTACATATCTAAAGGAGCTAAATACTTATTTTGAAGTGTGGGGTTACTTTTTCGACAGACGTCTTCAAATGTACATTTTGGAAACTATCACTGCTGCTGAACTTCAAGATCTACTAGGAAGTAAAAAGTCGCATCATGGGTTAAAAGTTATTGATGCGCGATGGGATGACACGAAATTAAGGACATCTATCCGTGAAGAGTACGATAAAGAACATATACCGTTCGCAATCTTTTACAATCACGAGTTAGTGAGCGATCTTTCGCAACAGACTCCTCAAGCTTTCCCAAAGTTGACCGATTTTGTACGTTACATGAACAAAGTAAGCATTTCTGTTGAAGATGATGTTATAATATATGGCACTGATCACGCTAGTTTCAGTGCAGAGTATTGTGCTTTTGTATTCAAACAATTTGGACATGCGGGGAAGGTGCGTATCCTTCAAGGTGGGATCGAGGAATGGAAAAAATCTGGTTTTTGCACGGAAGACTCTCGTAAAGATCTCGGTATGAACGATAGTTATTTCAACACCTACACACCGCGTGAGCATACAAATTCATCGGTATACCAAGTTAATGTTTCTGAAGTTTTGAGAGGTTTAGACTCTGACAAAATTCAGATTGTTGACTGTCGAGAGCCTCAAATTTTTCACGGAGAGACTTTAGATATCTCTTACTATAGCTCGAATGAAATATTAGTAGAATTTACTGGCCACCGCCGCGGCCATATTCCTGGTGCAAGAAACGTCCCATTTTCTCTTATTTCTTCCGCGAAAGATTCGGATACCTTGAGACAGATTTTCTTAGATTCTGGAGTAGACCTATCTCGGAGGATTCTACTTATTGCACGGGGTGGGATAAGTCCGGCTCCTTTTATATTATTCAAGCTGAGAAAGTTAGGCGTTGCATGTGAAGTTATACGCGACGGAATGTGTTGCTGGTGCACTGCTCAAGGAAGTTCATATCCTCTGATTTCATCAAATGATTTGCACTACAGTGAGAGAAAGCCAATTATAGTATGGGCTTTACCCAATAGTCACACAGATACTCTCAAATGCTGTTTCAAAATGCACCCCGAGATTCAAATGTACAAATCCAGAATATCCTCGCATTCAGATTCAAGCACGTATGTTGAACAGAGTGTTAGGAATTCGCTGAGAAAAGCAGCATATACTTCTATCCTAGAAATACTGAGCATAAACGCAGGGGTGAAGGTAAATGTTATCATGGAACTATGTCATGATTACAACGATGCGGAAATGGAAGATGCTTGGTTGAAGAGTTTCAATCACATAATTCTTGTCCGGGATCCTGAAGCAACTTCTGCATCGAAATGGAGAACTAGTGTGAGTGGAGTCGAAGTTGGTGAAAACAGTAACGCTCTTTCTTACAAAAACTCATTTGAGATCCTTGCAAGATTGAAACGAATCAGTGCTAGATCATTAGTTTTAGACTCCGATCTAGACTTGGTCCAAAGTCCGAAATCGGCAATAGAGCATGTCTGTGACTTTGCTGGAGTTGCATATAAAAAATCCATGTTCAATTGGGATTTCATCCAGATGGATGTTGAGTCTGCGGTGAACAACCTAGTAGACTTGGCTCAAGTTTCAATTGAAGAGCAAATTGATGATAAATATATTTCTCCAGGAATATCTGCAAGTACCATAGAAGTAAAATCATATTACGAAGCAGTAGTTTGGAACTCTATTTCGATGAGGAAGAGCTGGCCAATTTGTCGTCAAGGTCCATCTTTACAAAATAATTTTAATGTGCTCGTCTGTGACTCATCATATGGTGGTAACCTGGACCCGTTACCATGTGTGACTGCTTCGTTTTTTTCAGACTCTACGATTTTTGCTTTTCACCACGATGAATTCGAAATTGCGGAAAAAAAATGCCCATATGTGTTTGATTTGCCTTTAGTGGTATGTGGTGAAGTAGGAGCTGTGTTACAGATGCTACAAAGAATGGATGCTAAAATTTCAAAAGGATTTATTTGTGTAGTTCGTGTTCTCATAATTACGGATAGAATACCGGCGATGAAATCATTAACATATCCAGTCTCTATAATTCGGTCTCAGGAGGATGTCGTGTCAAGTATCTTCATGCAAGACATAATCAAATCAGTCCTATCTGACATTGAGTCATCGAAGGTGGAGTCTGAAGTCAGTTTCGCTGAAGGCAATGAAAGTATCGATATCAATTTTCCGAATGTGCACTGGCGAGACTTATCGAAGCTAATTCAACGTTGCGAAGAAGTGGACAATATTGCGGTCACGGATGTGGAAGGTTCGTACAAGTTGACGGAAATTTATGCAAGGTCTCTGAAAGTAGACGAGATATTGACCAGATATGGGTGCACTTCTGGTGATCACGTAGCAATTTATCTTGAATCTTCTGCATCTTCAACATGGGCAGCCCTTGGCTCCTTATTACGCGAGTGTATCTTTGCAGATGTACCTACTTGGTATAGATCGACCGATCTCGACCGGGTTCTAGGTATTATTAAACCCAAAGTAATCTTGACTTCAGATGCTCTTTCAAAGAATATTTCTGATACAGAAAAGGCGAGTGTCGTTGTACTATCCGAAGAAATGGAAGATTTCGGATGTGTCAACAGTATCATTAAAGAACTTCATCCAACTCTAAATGCACATAATAAACCAGATTCCGGAGGTTTTTGTGTGCTTACTAGTGGTACCACTGGGATATCTAAAGTCGTATGCTGTCCGCAGGCTTCTCTCACTGATTCGCAGCCAATTTTCGAAAAGATTTTAAGAGATGGCGATCGGGTCGGGAGTTTCTGGGTATATTATTATTTTTTAATCCCTATTCTTTCTGGTTGCACTTTTGCCATCATACCGTCCGATTTCTTTCTGAAACCAAAAGAACTATGCGAATACGTGGAACAGAAGCAGATCACGGTACTTTTTTTGACTCCTTCTATTTTGGAGAGTTGTTTGATAAATGTATCAGATGAAACTTTTCGGCAGTCTTTTAATTCTGTGCACACCCTCATGTTGACGGGAGAACGTTTCCGAGACCAGATCAAAGATTTATTTCTGGCAAAAGTACCCGCTTGTAAGATAGTTAATATATACAGCACAAACGAAAGTGGTGATCTCGCTGTTTATAAAGATGGTTGCTTTCAAATTCGAGAAGGTACGAGAACAAGAATACTTGACGACTCGGGGCGAGCTGTTTTACGCGGCAATATCGGCCATCTTTTCGTGCAGAAACAAGGTTTACTCACTGGTTACTGGACGGAGCATGGTAAGACCTCCATAAAAACCGATTGGTATGATACTGGGGATTTAGTTCGCTGGCATGGAGGAAATAAAATTACATTTGAAAGCAGAGCAAATGGCGCACACGTTAAAATCCGTGGATTCAAAGTCTCTCCTCGGATGGTTCAAGATTTATTGCTCCAGCATAAATCGATCAAAATAGCGAAAGTTTCCGTTTTTGGTGAGGAAGATGGAATAGAAATCAGTCTTGTCGCTGCCGTAGCTTTGAACGCGAATGAATCAATATCAGAGAATGAGATTCGTGAGTGGATGCAGGCGCGAGCTCCGCATTATATGATTCCAAGTGCTTTTTATTATTTAGATGATGGAATTCACACTGCTACATCTGGTAAGGATTCGAAACTTGATGTCAATAGTTTGAAACGAATTTCGGACTTTGCTTCAAATGACCTGACTGTTGCTGAATCAGAGTTGGCAAACATCTGGAAGACGGTATTAGGTCAACCACAGCTTAATTTGAAAGGAAGCGATAGTTTCTTTGACCTCGGTGGAAGCTTAAAATTTGTCGAACTAGCTGATGCTATATCAAAATATCGAAATCAAGAAGTTCAGGTAGGTGAGATTCTGTCTAAACCAACCTTATCAGGAATGGCAAGTCTCTCTTCAGTGGATGCTAGGGAATTTAATGCAGTAAACGAGGCAGAAAAATACACTTTCAGCTCATTGGCTCGTGAAAAAAGCGAAGAAACTAGAAGAATTATTTTTGACTCGTGGAATGCGAAAAGTAAAAAAAACATCTTATTAACGGGTGTTACGGGTTACGTTGGTGCATATCTGCTGCGCGATTTCATTTTAGATGATTTCGTCGATTGTATCTACTGCGTCATTAGAGCCAAGGACAAGCAGGAGGCAAATAAAAGGGTTCTCAGTATGAGTTCTCGTCGTGGAATTTCTTTTGGTGATGGATATTCAAAGAAGGTAATACTTGTTTGTGGTGATGTTGCAAAGCCATTGCTTGGTATCTCTAGTAGTGAATATGAATTTTTGGTGTCTCGTGTCGATGTCGTTGTCAATGCGGGAGCAGAAGTTAATATGTTGAAGGCATATTCTGCACTGGCTGCAGTAAATGTCGGTGGCACAGTAAATGTGCTAGAATTTGCAGCACGAGCTTGCGCTAAGCACGTGTTCACATCAACAATGCTACCCCTCCCTGGTGAAGAGGCAACAGGCTATCGTAAGAGTAAAGAGGTGGCAGAATTGTTGTGTTTGCGTGCTCAAACTGAATTAGGTGTCCCAAGTGCGGTTCTCCAACTTGGTGATATAGGCATTTCTACGGATGAAGGAAGTTTTGCCCCTGATGACGATTATATTGTGATATTCTTACGAGCCTGCGTTTCATTAAATTTATTTCCGCACACGGATTGGGCCTTTAGTGTTATGAGTGTTAATGATTGCTCTATAATGCTAACGAAACTTTCATTAGAAGGAAAGGTTGAAAGTTTTGATGGAAATGCCCGAGAAGTGAAAGGTAAATTAATAAGATTTGATCAACTGTATACGTGGATATCGAAGGATATACCTCTTCACATGTGTAGTCTAGGAGGATGGACCAATGCCGCAAGAAGTGGAGCTGCGGATGGCATTGATGAGCTTAAACGAGCTCTACTTTTGCTCGAATCCATGGAGGTTGAGCTTGCTGCGGAGGGGATGCGGCTCGAAAGCGGCGAAAAGTCAGGTGAAATAAATTTATGCGTAGATGAACGATGGGGTCAGAGTTTGTCAAATGCATTACAACTTGAATCTTTGCTTATAAATAGAGACAGTGCGACCAAGAGGTCAGCCCGAACAGTTGCTTATGCGGCCCTTTCCCAAGGAGAAAATCTTGTTCCAATTAACATTAGTCTACAAGATATGACGAGTACTTCGATTGAGATAAAAGTTACACATTGTGGGCTTTGTGGTTCGGATGACCACCTTATTTCAGGAGACTATGGAGACTATGCCGTATGGCCGCAAGTATGCGGCCATGAAATTGTTGGTATTGTGACTCAAGTTGGCAACGCTGTCACACATTTGAAACCAGGGCAGCGCTGTGGGGTAGGTTGGCAATGTTCATCGTGTCATGATTGTGAGTGGTGCTTGAGAGGAAACGAACAACTTTGCAGTGAAGTTGTGTGCACTTGCTGCGAGGGTAATCGAGGAGGCTTTGCAAACCTAGTACGCATTAAGGACGCTTCATTTGCCTTCAATATACCTAAAAATTTGGACTCGGCAGAAGTAGCTCCGTTACTTTGTGGAGGGCAGACGGTTTGGACTCCGCTGAAGGAACAAACTAAGCCTGGGGATCGTGTAGGAATTTTAGGTCTCGGTGGCCTTGGACATATGGCAATTAAATTTGCAAAAGCGATGGGATGTGAAGTTACAGCGATTTCTTCTTCTGAGTCAAAAAAGAGAAAATCAATTGAACATGGAGCAAGACACTACGTGTTACACACAGATAGAGACGCTATGGCGCGCAGAAAAGGATCTCTGGACTTCATTCTCGTCACCATCGCAACAAACCAAAGAGTAGACTTCGAAAAATTCTTCCACTTGTTACGACCACGTGGCACTATTTGTTTTGTCGGTATGTGTCCGCCAATAACAGCAGATGTATTTTCCATGGGGTTTACAATGTGCAACATAACGACCAGTAATACGGGGGGGCGCAAAGATATGATAGAAATGTTAGATTTTTGTTCGCGGAATGGAATCGGAGCTTCGGTGAAGAAAAGACCACTCTCAAAAATCAATGACGCAATTGCTGAGATGAGAAGGGGTGAGTCTTCGATTCGACATGTTTTAGTGAACGATCTCTGAGTAAGATCTCACGGGTGAATGCAAAGGGAAAGTAAAGTTCTAATGGTGCGCTCCCAATTTTTTAATACAATTTATAAGAGACAGGTCTATAACGTAATGGAAGTAAAGTACATCACTTACATTTTTGTCTGAAGCACTTCTTTTGCTTTGCGCTCTTTTCCTTCTGCTTCTGTTAAACATTCTTCCAAAATCTTAACGACTATTCTGCATGACGCCAGATTCACTATATTCTCCAGGTAATGCTATCTAGATCTGATTCTCTGAGTCTCGCGACCAGTTGCTCCTTTAGCCAGTGCAAGAATTGGATCGCTCATGGAACTCTCTTCAAGTTGTTTCAATCGGTCCTCAGGTTTTTTCAGCACTTTGTTCAACTTACTTTCAGATGAGTCAACACCTGCGTCCATGGCAGTACTTACTGCAATAAATACATGGTCATAGATAATGCGAACAAGACTAGAGGCTATAGTATTACATTCAACTTCACCGGGTGGACCAAAACAAACAGAATTCAATTGTTTGGTATTTTTGTCTACATCTGAAATTTGTTCAAATGTTTTGTGTCTCCTCATCACTACCCTTTAATCGTATTTGTACAAGGGCATTCACAAGGTCTTGCCCAGCATATAACTTTCCTCCCTTCAACTGTTCTCCTTCGATGTCTGAGATTGACATAGTTGAATGATCTTTTTTTACACGCTGAAGAAATGTCCCGTTCGTCAGAGCCTGAGAAACTATATATTTAGCTTTTCCAGAAGCTCCTAAGAAGTTCGCGACCTCTGTGAAAGCATTAGAAGTATCCCAATTTCCACCTATATTGATCAAATCTACTAAAACCTGCGATGAATCTGGACGATTCCGAGGATCTTTCTGTAGCATAGCTATCATTAGCTTTTTAAATGAGGGTGATATCTTAGCCGGAAAGGGTAAGTGTATTTCGCTATTTTTAACCACAGCTTTTATCACCCTCTGACGAGACGGTAAAGTTTCTTCACACCATGGAAGCCGCCACTCCATCATCTCCCAAAATACCACTCCGCATGCATATACATCTACTTTGTCCGCTCGACAGTAATTCTGTGAACTCTCTATTGGAGGGTCCAACATCTCTGGAGGCATCCATAGCAAGGATCCAATGGGGTGAAAGGATCCTTTCTTCACTCCTAGAATGGTTTGAATTCTACTTCGTTTCTCCCTGCACGGCAGATCCGATAAATGTGAAGCAGAACCAAAATCACATACTTTCGCAACAGTTCTCTGTAGTTCTTCATTCCAACTTAATAGTATATTAGAAGACTTCAAATCTCTATGGGCGAATCCCATTTTATGAATATACCCTAAAGCCTTGATAATATCTAAAGCTAAGTGAGGGAAGTTCAGCATAGGCATATTCCTGTCAACTTCTTCGCACAATTTCTTTTCGTGTTCAGGATTCAAGATTTTATGAGCCTTAATATTTTTGCATGAAAGTGCATCAAATAGACTACCTCCTTCACAAAACTCCGTCACCATAAAAGTATCTTCCTTGTAGTGAAAGGATGTAATATTTATATGATTAAGTTGGGAATGAATTTCGGTCTCTTTCGTGAACTCCTCCTTTTGTCTTATTTGCAAAGTATGAACATCAATATTTTTTAGAACTTTTACTGCGTGGATTTTTCCTCTTTCTCCTTGCCAACTACTTTTGCCAAATCCGCTTAATCCTGTCGATCGAGCACGATATATGCTTGCAGATGCTCCTTCTCCAATTTTATCCTCTAAGATTAGTCCATTTCTCTCCAAAGAAAGCCGTATGTTTTCCAAACAAGGCTCTGCATTAAGGACTAAAACACTATTTTTGCGCTGAAGTTTTCCATCATATCTATATTTGGAAAGTCGACAGTAATTTTTACGCCGAAGAGAACCGCTTTTTTTCATGAACGAGCTTTTCACAGATATCATCATGAAGATGCCAAGGTCAATTTGTTCTCTCCAGAACGTTGTTCCCAAATCGTGAGCAACAGAATCGGAGTGAAACAATATGTAGGAGTCGGCTCACATGTTCATGCAAGCGAATCATCTTTGAGGCTTGGGGGAGAATTTCATCTTCCCATTTGTAGACACTGCAGGAAACCAATCTAGATTTATTTGATAGCTGGTAAACAAGGGTTAAGTATCGGCGCGCTTTGTTTGAAGAACGAAAAACACGACCCTCTCTCTGCTAATTTTTGAAAATAATTGAAACCCTAAAATTATTTTAAATCTTTTGATATCACGATGGATGAGGAGATTTTCTGATTTTGATTTTGAGATATTATACACTTAAACTTCAAACTACATTCTACAAACACATTAATCACCGTAAGTGTCACTTGTGTACAAAGTCCGGATAATTATGCCGAATGTAATCACGCAAACTCAGTTCTCCTATACCCGGTGCGCATTTGTTCGTGCTTAACTACTTCGTTGAAGCTAACCGAGCCCTCAATACTTTAAGATTTCCCGATCGAAGCTTGGGAACATTTCGTTTTCGTACGCTTCTTTTTTTCTTTCGTCCAGTGTTTTTTTTCATTATGTCCCTCTTGATAGTAATTGGAAACGTCTTGCATCCGTCAATACTTTTGTTTTCTGCATGAAACTTATGATTTCCACACGTAGATTAACTCGCGTGCCCCAAACGCGACTTCGCTCGAGTCGATGCTCTGTGAAGGTAAGTGCCGAAGCTCGCCCTCTCTGGATGCCAGGTAGCAATGCACCTGCTCACCTTAATGGAACACTTCCAGGAGATTACGGATTTGACCCATTGAACCTTGGTGAAGACAAGCAAGATTTAGAATGGTACGTGCAAGCAGAATTGCAGCATGCCAGGTGGGCAATGTTGGGAGTCGCGGGTATGGCTGCACCTGAACTTCTTACTAACTTGGGTATATCTGATTTACCGAACTGGCATGATGCCCCATTTTACAATGGTTACTTTGCTGACGCCTTAACGCTTTTCACTGTGCAAATGTTTTTGATGAATTGGGCGGAGCTGCGTAGATGGCAAGATATCAAAAACCCGGGATCTGTCTCGGAAGATCCTGCTTTTCCAGGAAACAAACTCCCAGAGGGAGAGGTTGGGTATCCGGGTGGGATCTTCAACCCTATGAATTATGGTAAAAGTGCCGATGAATTAAAAACTTTAAAAGCCAAAGAGATAGCGAACGGACGGCTTGCCATGGTAGCGGCTCTTGGTTGTTTCATTCAATATGACCACACTGGAGTTGGTCCTGTTGCAAACCTCACAAGTCACTTGAGCAATCCTGGAGTAAATAATGTGTTCAAGGCAGCGTTTATTGGATTCTAGATTGTTAATGTGATCACGCATTGAGAACTCTTCCAATAAATTCAGAGAAATTTTTGACTGAAATCGCTACTTGTGACCTCTTACACCATAATTTTCTATTCTTTTACACTTTTGCTCTGCGGAAGGGAATTTAGTATTATTACAAGCATCTCGATAATTTCTTTAACTACTCTAGTTTCTAACTATTCTCGTTCGTTAATATTCGTCTTCTGTGTATTCTTTGCGTAATGAAAGTCCACGGGGACTGTCTATATAATTAGATGAGAGAATAAAACCGATTCTTCCCAATTCTCAGACCCCAACCTATAATCCTTCTTAAATCCAATAAGCGGTGAGATGATGTTCCTTCCGTTCAATTCTATCTCTTCTCCTGTCAAACCAGTATTGAGACAGCTGCAATTCTTTCTATTCGAGCTTATTTTTTCTCTAAAAACTGATGATTTATATGTTTGCATGTTGAAATCCTGCCTCTCATGAATATCTTTACGTGGAAAAGGATCATACTCGTGCAATGCTTGGCGCCATCTTTTGACGATGCCGTTAAATGCTCTTTTTGAGACCTTCAAGCTAATATCTGGAGTTTTGGGATGGCGACGAGATCGTCGTGACTTGGGAACTTCTTTCAAATACTCTGCATAGCCTAACGTATTCTTTCCGTAATCTATTTGTTGCTGTCTTTTCAGTACGTTCATTCTTTCCACGACGGAGACAAAATACGGAAAACAGAAGGAAAAGGGGGAAACTGAGAGGAGAGAAATATTTTTTTACTTTTACGCGGGGGGGAGGGGGGGTGAAAAGGGCAAAATTTTCCTTTTTTATGCGAAGATGTAGGACTATAGATGTACTCTTTCACAAGCTCCATATGCATCTATACACATTGTTAGCGTTAGCGCCTCAGCCACTACAAACATGACCTCTCTATCTAGTCAAATTTCGTCGAAAATTTTTTTTATTTTCTCTCGGAATCTTTCCTCACTAAAGCAGGTTGCTATATGTATTAGAGCATTTTCACCCAGGTGCTCACAAAAACTTGGATTTTTTACGAATCGGATCATAGCTTGCGAAATAGACTAAGTGCCGAAAATAAGTACATACGAATGCAAATTTTTTGACCAGAAAAAATACCTTGAAGTCCGCAGTGCACAAAACTCCGGTGACTCCATTTACCACAGTTTCAAGGGGACCACCACTATCACAAGCTATCACGGGCTTTCCTTTTGACATAGCCTCAACTGGTACTATTCCAAAATGTTCATCCACTGGTGTATACAAAACACATGATGAAATTCGAAGCAAGTGCGCTTTCAGTCTTGTCGAAATAGACTTCATGAAGTAAATATGATCTAAAACTCCGAGTCGTTTTGCCTCACTACATTGATCTTTATGGGGCATTGGAAAAAGATAATATTTGCCTACCGTTTCAATTCTGAATAGTAAGTTTTATTTTCCGAAATTCGCGAGTCGAATCCTCCAGCAATGATTAAGCTAAGTTTGCTGGTTTTCATTTGTTGCTTCAACTCTGCGAAGGAAAATATAGCCAATTCTAAAGCTTTTTTTCTTTCAAATCTATTCACTGAAAGGAAATTTGTTCTTATATTTGATGTTCAGTTTATTCCATATCGAGTATCTTAAATGAAGCCTGTACCTATTCACAAATTCATCCATTACTCTGGAATCATCTGAACCTTCAATCGTTTTGACCAAACTTGGAAAAGACTTTTTGACGAATTCAAAAAATAAATCAAAAAGCAAAAAGCAAATCTTTCTTTAAAATACCTTGTGCAACCTTTCTTCTGTTTTTATGGTGATTGGATACATGACTTCCGGACAAATTCCTATTCTGTAGAGGAAAGGGAAAGCTTTCACAAAGATGCCTAGGGTATAACAGCTATTCACTAAAATTTTATGTGCCTGAACTCAATTAAATATGTTGTGTTATCATAAAAAAAAATACAAAAATTACCATCCCTGTTGAAACTTGTTCAAGAAAGTTTAACGGAAGTCGGTAAAGGCTTCGCAGCCTTGAAAATCGATTAACAAGCAAATAATCCGGGAAATGACAGTAAAATATGACTTTTGTCGTGGTAAATATTCTCAAAAACAAGATTGGGAATGAAACCTGTCAAAAAAATGGAAGTCACAAATATTTTTTACATATGTATACGAATACCTGATCTATAAAGACAAGATCTGGTCGCTCTTTACAAACCAACAAGTATATCTTGAGACGCCAATTAATATTCCACCACTTAATAGTAGAATAATTCTTACCATTATATAGAAACAGCGTAAATTTGAAAGCACTGCATGAAAATATCCAAAAAATGAGCGAGGAATCCAGCTTCCAACTATTAAGATCCACGTTGCATGTGCACCATCTTGAATGCGAACAACATAATATCAGTATTCATGAATAGAGCTATTATAGATCCTTACCCACACTCAATGTTTCTTCGAAACAGCGATACGGATCATGGTTTCCAGTAAATAGAAGAACCTTTATCACAGAGTTAGTTCATCGTCTTTTACGTACTGATTGATTTCGTTGCATACCTCATGGTCCAGACTTTTCAGTTCTAAAGCTAAATCGACGATAAATCTTTCTGCCCCACCTTGTTAAATATGTTTAGAAAGAATGGATTATCTCTTCCATAAGCAGACAAACCTATCCCAAGATCTGGATGAAGTAAGTAGATTCTGCGCTTGTTCGAAAAGTTTGATCCCAGGCCTTCGGACTTCACCATTCTTACTTATATTCAGCAACGGTGATATCTCAATCTCAACAGATCCGAAACAATCACACTAAACTACAAAACTACAAGTTCATGTGTGTAAGCCCGTAAGAAAGTACACTAAGTTAAGAGATGGCAATTGAAACATTTCAGTACGTCAAAAGGATATTATCGGCAAAACGCTATATTTTGAAAGCAGAAACTTCAACTCCAAGGCAATGAGTAATAACAACAATTTTAATTTCTGACGTACTATTCTTTTTAAAAAAAAAGTCCCCCTCTTTGCTACTTTCCAAGTGTCCAAGAAAGCACCCATATAGTATATCAGTACCTGTACAGGGTACCATATATATGGTACGACATATCATCTGTATAGTATCTACAGTATATCGTGCGTGGTACCTCCAAAAAAAAAGGAAAAGTAAAAAAAGAAAAAGGAATAAGCGTGAAGGAAAAAAGCAGAGCTATTCTTAACGGTAGTGTCTAAAACAAAAGGATGTTGATGCATTATAGGAGTTTCTGTCCATGGGGTCATCCTAATTGATAGTTCATGACATATGATATCAAATTTTGTCATGATGGCTAGTTTTGGCTCTATTTTTATCGGATAAACATTCTGCTCATTTTTTTCTTCTTAGCTTCATCTTCTTCCTTCTTGATTCAGGAAATGTTGTTCCACTTTTATCTTTTCGATCAACATTTTTGCGTGCATACACTACTTTTCTCTTTCTTGATTCATCAAATATAGACATATCAATACGAACACTGTCAGGATTACACGTGCAACAAAGCGCTTTTCTCCCAATTGGTATCCATTCTTCCGTTGCAAAGTTTGTACTTTCAGCACAGTTATAACCACAATTGAAACCACTATGATAGCTGCCTGGATATGTTACAATGAATTCACCCGAGTTCTGGATTGTTTTGACTACCTCTATTCCATTTTGATGCAATATCGCAGGTGAAATCATGATTTCTTTATGCCTCAAAAATTGAGGACACGCTCTCCATAACTCTGGTAACATTCCTTGTACTAATATTTCAAAACGCTTTCGATCCTTAGGGGCAATGGCGTACCAGCACTTTGGGGCTCCAAAATGAATGAAATTCACGCTATACAAATCTGCATCTTCTGTGTGCCAAGCAAAAAGTGATCTCCACATACCAAAGTACAAATACGCAGAATTGACTCCCGGAATTTCAATATTGTGAGATTCAAGCGTACGGGAAAGCAGTGTGTCAAGACATGAAATATTCCACCCTTTGCATTTTCCAAATAAAGTACCTGGTACATCTGCACAGTATGTGGGAGGATCATATGTTACTTTTTTCCAAAATTCTCTCTCAACTTTCGATAAATCATCCGAGGAGTAAGGTTGGTTCTCTGGAGCTGTTGCGAAAGGGGCGAATTCTTTTTCCACTGACATAGGCTTTCCTTCTACAAGAAGTGTACGAAAAAGGCCCCTTCGACCAGTCGCGTGTTGTTTGATTGGTTTAGGAACATAAAAGTCGGTATGTCTGACTTTCTGCGGCTTCCATTCTTTTGGGGGAATAATGCGACAGATGCCATATTTTGAGATTTCGCCCTGTATCGATGAAATGTATGCTTCAAAAGAACTATGCATATCATTCAAAGTAGGATAGAAGATGGGAACTTCATATGAGGAAGCCATACGGAAGGTGAATTTCCCTTAGATTTAGTTTATGCCTTCAAATATTAATATAAACCCGATGGGTTGTTTGTGCGAGTAAAATCCTGTATACGTTTATATTGTACAAAGTACTGGCGAGAAA
>ENA-OWPI01001204-OWPI01001204.1-marine-metagenome-genome-assembly--contig:-NODE-1204-length-30112-cov-28.492359_pt1 | contig 30112 bp, 35 predicted proteins | sample MGYA00238138_ERZ651775 | MGnify/ENA primary metagenome ERZ651775 (study PRJEB26906, sample SAMN06265043) | marine metagenome | isolation source: Helgoland LTER site | place: Germany:Helgoland, sampling...
CGGGCTGAGAATCGAACTCAAACTTAAAGTTCCACAAACTTTCGTGCTAACCGTTACACCACCCAGGCATTCCTTGTTTTTATATTATTTTTGTGTGGATTAAAAATTATATTATAAATAAATAGCCTACAGGCTATGGAAACAGATTCTATGAGTACTTCTTGAAGTCTCTCTATATGTAATATTTATAATCATGAGCAGTCTTTTAGACAAAAATTATGATTATTCAAGATTTTAATTAAAAAAGGACGTTAATCTATTTTATAGATTTAACGCCCTTTGAAATATTTTTAAATTAGTCTATTTTTTTTAGATTAACTGCAGAAGGACCTTTTGGACCGTCTTCTAGTGTAAACTCAAGTTTATCACCTTCATTTAGATATCTCATATCAGCTGCTTTAACTGCTGATGCATGTACAAAGGCATCTTTTTCTTTGTCATCTCTTTCAATGAACCCATAGCCTTTTTTACCGTTATACCATTTAATTTTACCAGTTAGTGTACTCATCTTATTTCTTAGTCCTTTTGTTATTTATTATTCAATTAAGTTAATTTCTTTTATGATTATTTCAAGACGAAAAGTGAATGGTGGTGCCTCGGGAAGGATTCGCACCTCCGACACAAGCCTTTTCAGGGCTCTGCTCTACTCCTGAGCTACCGAGGCAAAAGTTTAACCCCTAAAGATTATTCTACCTTTTGTTAGATCGTATGTTGATACAGAAACTGTGACTGTATCTCCTTGTAGTACTCTAATTCTGTTCTTACGAAGTTTTCCTGCAGCGTGAGCTGTTACTGTATGTCCGTTCTCTAACAAAACACGGAACATAGCATTTGGAAGTAGGTCAGAAACTTTTCCTTTAAGCTCTAAAATATTTTCTTCTTTAGCCAAATTATTTTCCTTTCAATCTTATTTTTACAGATTGTGCATGTCCTGCCAACCCTTCGTAATTTGCAAGTGTTATAACGGATGGTCCAAGACTTTCAATACCCTTTTTAGATAAGTTTATGTAGGAAATCCGTTTATAAAATTCATTAACGCTTACTCCACTTGAATATTTTGCCGAACCATTAGTTGGTAGTATATGGTTTGACCCAACATTATAATCTGTCATTGCCATAACAGCATATTTTCCCAAGCAAATAGATCCTGAATTTTTAATTTTTGGAATAAATGATTTATAATTTTTAACATTAAGCTCTAAATGCTCTGGTGCAATTTTATTAACCACCTCAATTATTCTTTTATCAGAACCGATATGCATTAAAATTCCATTACTCATTAAACTTTTTTTAGCAACAGATTGTCTTGGAATTTCTTTTAATTGTTTAGATATTTCAATTTTAACTTTTTCTATCAGTGGTTTATCTTTAGAAATTAAAATGCACTGAGCAAGATTATCATGCTCTGCTTGACCAATTAAGTCACTTGCAACCCATTCCGGATTTGAAAATTTATCACATACTATGGTGACTTCAGAGGGTCCTGCTGTCATTCCTTCAATTCCAACATCACCAAAAACTTCTTTTTTAGCTGCTGCAACGTAAGCATTGCCAGGACCTACAATTTTATTAACTTTATTAATTTTCTTAGTTCCGTAAGCTACTGCTGCAATAGCGGATGGACCTCCAATTGAATAAATTTCTTTAATTTTACATTTACGAGCAGCATATAAAACTGCTGGATTTTGTTTTCCTTTAAACCCAGGATTAATCATTACAACTCTTTTAACTCCTGCAACAATTGCAGGAATTGCATTCATTAAAACACTTGATGGGTATGACGCAGATGAACCCGGCACATATATTGCAACAGATTCTATTGGAACATATTTATATTCTAATCTATTCTTTAATTTATCTGTATATGAAATGTTCTTAAATTTTTGAAGAGAATGAAATTTATGTATTCTTGTGTATGCAAGATCAATTGCATCTTTAACTTTTTTATCAAGAGACTTAATTGATTTAGAAATTTGATTAGAGGTAGGTACAATAATTTTATTTTGATTAAATTTCTTTTCGTATTTAAAAACAGCTTTGTCTCCATTTTTCTTAACGTCTTTAATAATACTTGAGACAGAAACTGAATTAGATTGAACCTTTCTTTTTCTTTGTAAGAGCAAATTATCTAAAGCTTTATCAAAATTTCTGTTATTACTATTTAATATCTTCATTACTCTTTAATTTCGTTTTGATCTTCTAGTCTTACTTCAATTGTTTCGGTAGTCAAAGCAATGTAGGCATTATTATCAAAAATTAAGTTAATTTCATAATCATCTTTATTTTTTAAATAATCTATGGCAATTAAATCTAAAGCTAAATCATCATTTTTTTGATCAATATTTTTAGACTTTACTTTGTCAACACAATCAAACCTGCAGACACTATTAATTTTTTTATCTTCTTGGTCTGTTTCAATTTTAGTTCGTTCAATTGATATTAAAAAAACTTTATTTGAAGCAAGGTATTTGATATCTGCTACTTTAACTTTTGCACCAGCAGTGCATGCTGAAATCATTTGCAAACCCTCATTATCTGTTGCAATTATTTGTGCTAAATACTTCTTATCCATTAATTAACTCTTCTAATTTTTGCACCAACTTTTTTTAATTTTTTTTCAATACTCTCATAACCACGATCCAGGTGATAAATTCTATTTATAACTGATTTACCTTTTGCAGTTAATGCTGCAAGAATTAATGAAACCGAAGCTCTTAGGTCAGTTGCCATTAGTTCTGCTGCTGCAAATTTTATATTTCCTTCAATTATAGCCTTATTACCATTAGTTGAGATTTGAGCACCCATTCGATTTAACTCTGCAACGTGCATAAATCTATTTTCAAAAATATCTTCTTTTATTAAAGATTTTTTATTTGCTTTACATAACAATACCATGATCTGTGCTTGTAGATCTGTTGGAAAGCCTGGGTAAGGTGCCGTTTTTATATTCATACCATTGATCTTTTTATTTCCAATAATATGAATTTCATCTTTTTTTGTACTAATTTTAGCACCTATTTTTTTAAGAGTGTTGATTTCAGTTTGAATAATACTTGGTATGACATTTTTTATTTTTAAATTTCCCTCAGTAACGGCTGCTGCAACTAAATAAGTACCAGCCTCAATTCGATCAAACATAATTGGATAGGTTGTTTCATTAATTTTATTTACTCCTACAATTTTTAACGATCGTTTTGCAATCCATTTTATGTTGCATCCAGCTTTAATTAAAAAATTAACCAAATCTTTTATTTCAGGTTCAATTGCACAATTACTTAAAATGGTAGTGCCTTTAGCTAGACTTGCTGCAATAATTAAATTTTCAGTGGCCCCAACTGAAATTTTTGAAAATCGAATTTTAGAACCAATTAAACCTTTGGGGGCTGTAGCATGTACATAGCCTTCAATAATTTTATATTTAACGCCAAGTTTTGATAGTGCTTTTAAATGAATATCTACTGGCCTTGTGCCAATTGCACATCCTCCTGGTAGTGAAACTTTTGCACTACCAAACTTTGCAAGTAAGGGGCCAAGAACCAAAATTCCTGCCCTCATTGTTTTGACCAAACTGTATGAGGCAATTTTTTTATGTTGTTTAGAATTATCAATGATTAATTTTTGTTTATCAAATTTTATTTTTGATCCTAATGATTGCAGCAAATTAATCATTGTCTCAATATCTTTAACATTTGGTAAATTGTTTAAAAAAATTTTTTTACTAGATAACAAGGTTGCTGCCAAGATAGGCAAAGAAGCATTTTTTGAACCTGATATTTTTATTTGCCCTTTGAGCTTATTAGCTCCAAAGACTTCCAGTTTTTGCATGATTAAACTTTTGGTAAAGTTACCCCAGTTTGACCCATGTATTTTCCATTTCTATCAGCATAAGTCACTTCTGGTTTTTCATTTCCCTTTAAAAAAATAAATTGTGCAACACCTTCATTTGCATAAATTTTTGCAGGCAATGGTGTTGTGTTTGAAAATTCTAATGTTACGTAACCTTCCCATCCAGGCTCTAAAGGTGTTACATTAACTATAATTCCACATCTTGCATAAGTGGATTTACCAAGACAAATAACCAATACATCATCTGGTATTTTAAACTTTTCAACTGTTCTAGCTAATACAAAAGAATTAGGCGGAATAATACACTCTGAAACATTTTTAGTTACAAAATTTGTTGGTTTAAAATTTTTAGGGTCAACTATTTCAGAATTTACATTGGTAAAAATTTTAAATTCTTCAGATACTCTAGCATCATAACCAAAAGAAGATAACCCATATGAAATACTATTACCTCTAACTTGTTTTTCCTCAAATGGAGTAATCATACCCTCTTCTTTTGACATTTTTCTAATCCACTTATCTGAAAGGACTGACATTATTTATTTTTCTTTTTTGTTTTTTTTTGAAAAAGTTTTCTTTTCTTTAAATTTTTTCTCAACGCTAAGCTTAAACGCTCATTTTTTTCTTTTGAATTCATTCTTTATCTGGATTTGTAAGAAAGTCTAAAGTAATAGGCTTAGAGGTATCTAAAGTCTTTGGTTTTACTTCTTCCTCTATTGGCCCTTCTTTTGCTAAACGTTTAGCTTTTTTTTCAGCAAGCTTCTTTTCTCTCTTAGCTTGCTTCTCCATAAGCTTATTACCTTTAGTAGATTTATAATCGTAATGAATTCCCATAAAATTTCCTGATGTAGATATAAATCATATTACCTAAAAAATTAAGGCAATATTTTGAAAAAAATGCTTTATTATCAATAAAATATAAATTGTTTATTAGCTCCTATAGATAAATGGTATATCAAGTCATTGGTAATGACTAATTTCCTGGTCAGTACAGGGTGGGAGCACCAAAATTAATTTTTATAGAATAATTTTCTTAAAATAATAGTTATTAAAATTAATCCAAAAAAAGCTAAAATTGGAACATATATATCTGCAGAAAAAATGATGTCTGTTATGCTGGGAATTTCAGAATTTTGATCAATTATTTTTTCTAATCCACTACCAATAGAAACTGCTAAAAAAATCTGAGGGATAATTCCAATTAATGTTGCAAAGAAAAAATTTTTTACCCTTACATTAAAAAGAGTGGGTATAAGGCAACTAAGCTGCCAGGGTATTCCTCCTATAAAACGATAGACTAATAAAAAAGTAAACTCTGATTTTTTAAATTTAGTTTCAAGAGATTTAAATCTATTTAAAAATTTTTCTCTAATTAAATCTTTTAAAAAGTAATTACCAAATACATATAAAAAAGTTGCACCGATGCTTAATCCTAAAACAACAATTAGAGTGCCTATCCATTTTCCAAAAATAAATCCTCCTATTAAAGCCACAGGAGATCCAAATCCTAAAAATGGAAATACCCATAAAATAGTTAATAACAAAAAAATTATTGATGTTAAAAATAAATTAGAATTTTTAAGTTCAAAAAAGTAAGACCTATTTTCTCTGATGAAATCATAAGAGGTAAGATCTTGAAGACTAAATTTTGAAAAGAAAAAATATAAAAACAAACAAATAGCCACAAGATAAAATAACCCTATAAATATTTTAATTTTTTTAGCTTTTTCCATTAAATCCAATGCTATTTATAAAATCTTCTATTTGCTATTTATATATTTAATTACTATAAAGGGCGAAATTTAATAAAAAATTAACCACATTTATGAAACGAACATACCAACCATCTAACGTTAAAAGAGCTAGAAAACATGGCTTTAGATCGAAAATGAAAACTAAGGGTGGACAAAAACTTTTGGCTAGAAGAAGAGCAAGAGGAAGAAAATCGTTAACTGTCTCTGTTTAGATAAATGAAAAGCAAAATACTTGCTCTTTCAAAAAACGAGGAATTCAAAAACCTATTAAAACAAAAAAAAATCTCTAACAAATATGTTACAATTTTTTTTGGAAGCTTAGCTAATAAAGATATTAAGAAATTAAATATAAGTTTTGTGACTAAGAAGAAAATTGGAAATGCGGTTAAAAGAAATAAAATTAAAAGAAGGTTAAGAAATATTGTTAATGATGCAGTTAAAAAAGTATCAGTAAAATTTAACTATTCATATCTTGTTATTGCTAAGTCAACTATGCTAAACAATGAATACAAAAATATAAAAGAAACTCTATTTCAGGATTTAGAAAAAATTAAATAATGAACATTTTCACAATTATTTTAATTAAATTAATTAAAGGATATAAATTTGTTATCAGTCCTTTGCTTGGACAATCTTGCAGATATTTACCTACGTGCTCGGAATACAGTATTGATGCTTTAAAAGAATTTGGTTTAATCAAAGGTACTTTTGTTAGTTTAAAAAGAATTTTATCATGCCATCCAATTAAATTTTTAGGAGGTGGCGATGGATTTGATCCAGTAAAAAAAGAGATGAAAGCTAAAAAATAATGGATACTCGAAATGTCATTGCAGCTATCTCTTTATCAGCAGCTGTTATAATCCTATATAGTCTATATTTTGCTCCTCCACCAATAACTAAAGAAAATTTAGCAGAAAAAAATAAAACTGAGCAAAGTACTGATGCACCTAGCTTGGATCAAAAAGAAAATATTACAGAAATTTCAAGAGATGAAGCTTTAGGACAAAATAAAAGAATTCAATTTGAAAATCAAAGTATAGTTGGCTCTATATCTCTAAAAGGCGCTGCTATCGATGATTTAACTTTTAAAGAATATAATGTCGCTTTAGATAGTAATGAAAAAGTAACACTTTTATCGCCAAGAAATACTAAAGACGGGTACTTAATAGAGAGTGGATTTATAACTACTGATAAGAATATTGATATTCCAAATTCAAACTCTGTTTGGTCTGTATCAGGAAACAGTAGGTTAACGGATCAATCTCCAGTTAAATTATCATGGACCAATGACCAAGGAATTACCTTTGAAAAAGAAATAGCTTTAGATGATAAATTTCTGTTTACAATCAAGCAAAGAGTAGTCAATTCAACTAATGATGAATATGATTTTTATTCCTATGGACAAATTATTAGAAAAGAAATTCCAGATATTTCAAATTTTTATATTCTTCATGAAGGCCTTATAGCGACATTAGATGAGGAATTAATTGAAGAGGATTATGATGATATTCAAGAGGAAAAATTTTCAAAAACTTCTCAAAAAGGATGGCTTGGAATTTCAGATAAATTTTGGATAACTTCATTAATTCCACCAAGTGGTAAAGAATTTAAAACTACATTTGACTATAAAGAAAAATTTCGTGCAAATTTTGTAGGAACAGAGCCATTAGAACTAAAGGCAAATTCAAGCATCGAAGATAAATTACAAGTGATTGTAGCTGCTAAAAGAGTGGATGTAATTGATGGATATGCAGCATCACTAAATATAGACAAGTTTGATCTAGCAATTGATTGGGGCTTTTTATATTTTATCACTAAACCTTTATTTCATGGCATAGACTACTTCTTTAAATTGTTTGGAAACTATGGTCTTGCAATTATTGCAATTACATTTTGTATTAGACTGGCATTCTTTCCACTTGCAAACTTCTCATTTAAAAGCATGGCTAAAATGAAAGCTCTTCAGCCAGAAATGGCAAGACTGAAAGATCTTCACAAAGAAGATAAAATGAAACTACAGCAAGAAATGATGGCTCTTTATAAAAAGGAAAAGGTCAATCCAATGTCTGGTTGTTTACCTATATTAGTTCAGATACCTGTATTCTTTGCTTTATATAAAGTTTTATTTGTAACCATTGAAATGAGACAAATGCCTTTTTATGGTTGGATTCAAGATTTATCAGAGAGAGACCCAACTTCATTGTTTAACTTGTTTGGTCTATTGCCATATGACGTACCTTCTTTTTTAATGATTGGTGCATGGCCAATTGCAATGGGAGTTTCAATGTTTATTCAACAAAAATTAAATCCAGCTCCAACTGATCCAATGCAAGCAAAAATATTTATGTTCTTCCCACTTTTCCTTACAGTAATTTTAGCTCCATTCCCAGCAGGACTGGTAATCTACTGGACAGTTAATAATATTTTAACTATGGCTCAACAAGTATTTATAATGAAACGAACTACCATCAAGACAACAACAACTTAATGTTGGAGATCAAAGAAGAAGAGTTAAAAAAAATCCTACCATCTGATGGTCCATCAATTGATGAGGTTAAAAGATATTTAGAGAAATATAACGATGAATATATCGTCATTAAATGTGGAGGTAGTGTTTTAGTTGATAAAAACCTATTTGATATTTTTATTAAAGATATATCAGTATTAAATAAGCTTGGTTTTATTCCAATTATAGTTCATGGAGGTGGAAAAAGAATTAGTAATAAATTAAATGAAACGGGTATTAAAAGTGAATTTGTTAAAGGACTTAGAGTTACAAGCAAAGAAACTATTGAAGTAGTTGAGAAAGTATTAATAGAATTTAATAAAGAAATAATAGAGGCCCTACAACAACAAGCCTGTAATAGTCAGACTATTAGTTCTAAGCAAAATAATATTATTACAGTAATTCAAGAAAGTGCTGATCTTGGATTTGTTGGAACTCCTACTGAAATTAACAAAACAATCATAGATAAAATTGTGGACGAAAAAAAAGTTCCTGTTATAGCTCCATTAGGTTTAGATGAAAGCAATCAAACATATAATATAAATGCTGACACAGCCGCAGGATCAATTGCAAAAAAAATTGAAGCCAGACGATTAATAATTATGAGTGATGTTGAGGGTGTTTTAGATGATAATAATAAATTAATTCCTGAAATTAATTCTCAATCTATTCAAGATTTAATAAATAATGAGACAGTTACAGGTGGAATGATACCCAAAATAAACAATTGTCTAGATGTTGCTAGCAATGGTGTTAAGGGAGTTGTTATTATTGATGGTCGAAAAAACCACTCTATACTTTTTGAACTATTATCTGACAAGGGTTCGGGAACTTTAATTAGACAATGAAAGAATTAATAAACATAAAATATTGGATATTTGATCTAGATAACACTCTTTATAGCGGTCAAACAAAGGTTTTCTCTGAAGTAGATAAGAAAATGAGTGCTTTTATATCTGAAAAGATGAATGTCGATTTGGTTAAAGCAAAGGAAATACAAAAAAAATATTTTTATGAATATGGCACAACATTATCTGGGCTAATGAAACAGGACGGAATAGATCCACACGACTTTCTAGAATTTGTTCACGATATAGATATTAGTTGGTTGCCAAAAGATTTAAAGTTACGAGAAGAGCTAATTAAAATTAAAGAAAAAAAAATTATATTTACTAACGGATCTCATGCACATGTTGAAAATGTTACTAAACAGTTAGGAATAGACGGCTTATTTGATGGGGCTTTTGATATTGTAGATGCTAACTTTACTCCAAAACCTCATTTAGATCCGTATGAAAAATTAATAAAAAAATTTGATATTAATCCAAATCAGTCAATTTTAATTGAGGATATTGCTCATAATTTAGAACAAGCTAAAAATTTAGGAATGAAAACTTGTTGGTTAGAAAATGAAGAGACATTTGCAAAAAAAGACTCTGACAAGCCATATATAGATTATAAGATTAAGAACTTGCCTTCTTTTTTACAAGAAATTAATATATTAAAGAGTAATTAAATTAACTATCTAAAAGAAAAATATGAGCGATATAGAAAAAATTATTAATGAAGCATGGGAAAATAAAGATAACGTAAATCAAGATTCTGACCAAAGTTTAAAAGATACCATCAATCAAATGATCGATGATTTAGATAGCGGTAAAGTAAGAGTTGCAGAAAAAATAAATGGTGAATGGGTTACTCATCAACATATTAAAAAAGCTATTATGCTTAGTTTTAGAATATACCCAATGGAAAATTTAAATGGACCATACAGTAGCTGGTATGACAAAGCACATTTGTTAAAAGGTAAAACTGCTGGTTGGACTAAAGAAGATCATGAAAAAGCAGGTTTTAGAATGGTACCAAATTCACCCGTTAGAAAAGGATCGTTTGTAGGAAAAAATGCAGTGCTTATGCCATGCTATGTAAATATTGGAGCATATATTGATGAAGGCACTATGATGGATACTTTTAGTCGTGCTGGTAGTTGCTGCCAAATAGGAAAAAACTGTCATATTTCTGCAGGAAGTGGAATTGGTGGAGTATTAGAACCCGCTCAAGCATTACCCACTATCATTGAAGATAATTGCTTTATTGGAGCAATGTCTGAAGTTGTTGAGGGTGTAATTGTTGGAGAAGGATCTGTTTTAAGTATGGGAATGTATATTGGACAATCTACTAAGATAGTCAATAGAAGTACTGGAGAAATTACATATGGAAAAATTCCTCCTTATTCTGTTGTTGTACCTGGATCGTTACCAGATAAAAATAATGCTTCTGCACCATCGTTATATTGTGCTGTAATCATCAAACAAGTTGATGAAAAAACAAGATCTAAAACTTCTGTTAATGATCTATTAAGAGAATAGATTTACAATGGCTACTATAAATGAACTTCAATTAGCTAAAGAGCTAATTAAATTTCCAACAGTAACACCTGTTGATGCTGGAATAATGAAGTTCTTAGAGAAAAAACTTAAAACTCTTGGGTTTAAAACTAAAGTTTTAGAATTTAGAGAGAAAGATAGTAAGCCAGTAAAAAATATATACGCAAGACTTGGAAATAAAGGACCAAATTTTTGTTATGCAGGTCACCTTGATGTTGTCCCTGCAGGAAATTTAAAAGATTGGACAGTAAATCCATTTAAACCATCGGTTAAGAAAGGATATTTAATTGGAAGAGGTGCCAATGATATGAAAAGTTCAATTGCTGCATTTGTTTCAGCAGTCAGTAATTTTGTTGCAAATAAAAGAGATTTTAACGGCTCTATCAGCCTTTTGATCACTGGTGATGAAGAAGGAGTTGCAATTAATGGTACAAAAAAAGTAGTTGAATATTTAAAAAAGAAAAAAGAAAAGATAGATTTTTGCTTAGTTGGAGAACCAACTAACCCAAATAAATTGGGTGAAATGATTAAGATAGGTCGAAGAGGTAGTATGACTGGGAGATTATCTATAATTGGTATTCAAGGACATGTTGCCTACCCAAATAGAGCTAATAATCCATCGACTGCATTAGTTCAAATACTTAAAGAATTAAAAGAAATTAAATTTGATAATGGTACAAAAGATTTTCAACCAACAAATCTTGAAATTACTAAAATCAATATTGATAACTTTGCAGATAATGTAATACCTGGATTAGCAAATGCTAAATTCAATATAAGATTTAATAATAAACATTCTTCAAATTCTATTAAAAAGAAAATTAATAAAATTATAAAAAATATAAGTAAAAAAAATAAATCAAAATTTAAAATTGATTATAGTGTTTCTGGAGAAGCTTTTCTTACTAAGCCTAATAACACTACTTATATGATCCAAGATATAATTAAAAAAGTCACAAAAATTAAACCTAAACTTTCAACAACTGGTGGAACTTCTGATGCAAGATTTATTAGAAAAATAGCCCCTTGCTTAGAGTTTGGCTTGGTTGGTAAAACTATGCATAAAGTTGATGAGGCTGTATCTTTATCTGATTTAAAAAAATTAACTTTAATTTATTCAACTATACTAAAAAATTATTTTAAGTGAAAACTGGCTTAATAACCTCAGATACTTATCAAAATCATAATACAGGCGAAGGACACCCAGAAAAAATTGATAGAGTTACTGCAGTTATTGATAACTTTAAAAGATTAGATAACAAAAATCTAATATGGAAAAAACCAACTAAGTTTGATCAATCTTTTTTAATTAATACACATTCCTCTGAATATATAGATCTAGTAAGTAAATCATTTCCAGAAAATGGTTTAGCTTTTCTTGATGGAGATACAGTTGTTTCTCCTGGAAGCAAAGATGCAACTAAAGATGCTGTAGGTTCAATAATTACTGCAATCGATGGTGTCCAAAATAAAGATTTTAAAAATGCTTTTTGTGCTGTTAGACCACCAGGACACCATGCTGAAAAAGATAAGGCAATGGGATTTTGTATTTACAACAATGTTGCTGTTGGGGCTAATTACTTAATTGAAAAGTATAAATATAATAAAGTTGCAATTATTGACTTTGATGTTCACCACGGGAACGGAACTCAAGATATTTTTTATAATAATGAAAAAGTTTTATATATTTCAACACACCAATATCCTTATTACCCCGGTTCAGGATCAGAAAATGAAAAAGGTAAGTTTAATAATGTTTTTAATATTCCACTTGAAGCAGGCACAACTGCTGAGGAGTACCTAAATGCATATGAGCATGTTTTAAAAAAATTAAAAGAATTCAAACCTGAATTCTTGTTATTTTCTGCGGGTTTTGATGCACATATTAATGATCCATTAGCGCAACTTAGATTAAACGCAGAGGATTTTTATCAATTAACCAAAAGAACTTTGGATGTTTTAAAATCATTTTGTAATGGAAATGTAGTTTCAATTCTTGAGGGTGGATACGATCTAAAAGCTCTTCAAGATAGCACTCAACGACACGTTGATGCTCTAATAGAATTTAATTGATAATTACCATATAAACTCTAAAAAACTCATATGAAACTATATAGAATTAAGAAGTCTGACATTGATAAAAAAGGTAGAGGACTTTATGCAACAAAGGATATTAAAGAAGGTACAAAAATAATTGACTATATAGGAAAACTTATCACTAAAAAACAAACAGAAGAGTCTGATAAATACGACAATAGTAAGCCTATTTATCTATTTACAGTCAATAAAAGATACGATTTAGATGGTGACTTTTCATGGAACACTGCAAGACTAATCAATCATTCATGTAGTAATAATTGTGACTATGATGGTAAAGGATTAAAACTGTGGGTTAAAGCAATCAAAGACATAAAAAAAGGTGAAGAGCTTACATGTGATTATGGATTTGGTTATGATGAAAATTACAAACAATTTCCTTGTAAATGTAAATCTAAAAATTGTTGTGGTTATATTGTAAGAGCAGAGTCTAGGTGGCGAATTAATAAAAAATTTGCAATGAGTAATAAAAAAAATTAATAAATAACTCTCACTAAAAAAAGTCCCTCAGGAGGTGCTGGTGGTGCACATAATATTCTTTTTTTGGACTTAAAGATTTTCTCAAACATTTTTAAATCCCATTTTTTTTCACCTAAATATTTTAAACAACCAACCATAGATCTAACTTGTTGCTGTAAAAAAGATTGTGAATTAAATTCTATTTCAATTTTATTTTTTGATGATTTAATTTTTATTGAGTTAATAGTTTTAATTGGACTTTTTGCATGACAACTTGATGCTCTAAAAACAGAATAATCATGTGTTCCTATTAATTTTTTTGCCCCCTTTTTAATTAAATCTAAGTCTAACTGTTTTCTAACATGCCACCCCCTCTTTTTTTCAATTACAGGGGCACTAATCTGATTAAAAATTATATATTTATAAATTCTTTGTTTTGCAGAAAATCTGGAATGAAATTTACTACTTCTTTTTTTTATTTTAGTAATTGCAATATCATCCTCATTTAAAAAGTGATTTATTGATTTTAAAAATTTTATTAAATCTATTATCTTATTTTTACAATCAAAGTGAGCTGATTGTGCAATTGCATGAACTCCGGTATCAGTTCTGCCTGAACCATTTAAAATTATTTTTTCTTTTAAAAGTTTTGTAAGTTTTTCTTGTATAAGGCCTTGTATTGTTGAGCCTTTCTTTTGAATTTGCCAACCTCTAAAATTTGTACCCACATATTCAATAAGTAATTGATATCTGAACATTTAAATTAATGAACCTTTTTTGATCTGTGAACCAAGCATAAATTCACCAATGTTTTGGGGCTTTTTTCCTTGTCTTTGTATTTCTTTAATTTTAATGGATTGTCTGTTTCCACAGGCAACTTCTAAATAATCAGAGACAACTTCACCTGGGTTTCCAATTCCATTACCAATATCCGCTTTCAATATTTTATATCTTTCACCTTTAAAAATAAAAAAAGCTCCAGGTACTGGGTACAAACCATTTATCTTACCTATAATATTTAAAGCATTTTCATCCCAGTTAATCTTACCCTCTAATTTTTGTATTTTTGGAGCATAAGTTGCCTGTGCATGATTTTGTTCAATAAATTTTGCCTTATCATCTAATATATTATCAATATTATCTAATATTTTTTCAGCTGCTAATGAAGAAAGTTGTTCAGAAATATCTTGTGCATTTAAATTATTTTCTAAATTTATTTTATAAGTATTGCATATTGGACCTGTATCTAATTGCTCAGCTATTTTCATAATAGTTATGCCTGTTTCTTTATCAAGATTCATTATGGATCGTTGTATTGGTGCTGCTCCTCTCCAAGACGGAAGTATGGAAGCATGAATATTAATGAAACCTTTTTTAGTTAAGTTTAAAAATTCTTTTGGAATAATTTGTCCATAAGCAACGACTACTGCAAGATCTGCATTTATACTTTTAAAGTATTCAAATTCTTCATTATTATTTTTTAAAAATTTTGGAGTTCTAAATTCTAAATTTAAAGTTTCAGCAATACCTTGTATAGGTGATTTATTAATTCGCTGACCTCTTTGAGATTTTTGTGGTGGCTGTGTATACACATCTGAAATAGGATAACCATTTTGATATAAAGATTTTAAAATTGGGACAGCAAACATTGGTGTACCCATAAAGACAATCTTTTTTGGCATTAATTAAAGAATTGCTGTATTTGATTTTAATTTTGATAATTTTTTAATTATCATCGATTTTTTTAATTTTGAAAGGTAGTCAATAAAAAGTATTCCTTCTAAATGATCCATTTCATGTTGTATACAAGTTGCAAGTAAACCATCTGCTTTTAATAATTGCTTTTCTCCATTATAATCTAAATACTCTACGTCACATTTACTAGGTCTATCAATTTCAGCAAATTGATTAGGGACTGACAAACATCCTTCTTCGTATGTGGCTTTTGATGGGTCTTTATTTTTAATTACAGGATTCACAAAATACCTTGGTTCTTTTTCCCCTTCTTTTTTACTAATATCCATTACTATAATTCTTTTTGGAATTCCTATTTGTATTGCTGCAAGACCAATACCATTTGCGTCATACATAGTGTCTAGCATATCATCCATTAATTTTTGCTCGTCTTTACCAACATGATCAACAGATTTAGATACTTGTCTAAGCAATTTATTGGGTTCGGTTATAATTGTTTTAACAGTCATTGAGTTAATTATTTTATTATAATTTCTAAACTTTTAAAGGAAGAACTTTTAGTAGAAGTTTATTTCTAATAGAATCTACATTTAGCTGATTCAATGTATTAATTATAAAATAGACTGTATCTTCATCAATATCTTCAATTCTTTCTGGGCCTATGACTTCAATAACTCTCAATAATGCTGCTCCTATTTCCTTGTTATCAATCATAGCCTGAATATCTGCTGGCATTTCAGATTGATTAACTTTGTAAAGATCATCGTATTTTTTTGAAATTTGAATTCCATCTGATTTTAATGCTTCAAGAAAAATTATGTCTTTTTTTGATAAAAAATACTTTTTATCTTTTTTAATCTTTTTTAAATATTTATTAAGATCTTCTTCAATTTTAGATTTGGCATAATCACCATTGAAATAATTTACTAATTTAGATTGATGTAATATCTTATTATTATATTTAGTTTTTTTATTAATAATTTCTTTATCATTTTTGTGTTCATTATAAAAAGTTGTAAAATTCGATGGCACATCTTCTATATCTATCTGTTTTAAAAAATTTTTTAATTCTACATCAAAAGCATTGCCAATACCTTCTGACTCAAAAATATCTTTTAAAATTTTAATCAATTCAATTTTTAGTTTTGGCTCTTCTGCCAAAAGTACCCTTTGATAAATCAAAGCTTTTCCCTCAATTGAAGCTAAAGATTTATAAGATTGTTTGGCATTCAATAATTGATTTATAGTAAATTGAAATTTCTTATAAAAATCAAATAATTCTTTTTCTGAATAATTCTTATCATGTGTAGCTTTTTCAATCGTTGAAATTTTATCTATATCAGTAATTTCAATATCTTGAATATTAAATAACAAATTAGAAGCTGATAAATATTTCCAAATTAATTTAGGTGTCTCTTTTTTTGGTTCAAATTCAAATTCAGGATTTGTTCTGTGAGCTAAGTGAAAATCTAAAATAGAGTTTTCTGATATATCTTTATTAGCTTCATCCACATACCCAAATAAATAATTGATTTTATTTTCAAAATAATCATCTTTAAAACCTAATTCTTTTTGTAAATCTAAAATAAGTTGAGCTTCTTCATTTTTTCCATAATTAATTAAACAATATAAATTAAATTTAGTTAAATATTCATTTTCCAAGGGTTCTTTAATTTTTGAAAAAATTTCACATGATTTCTTTACATCCGATTGAGATAAATATTGATCCACAACGTATTTCATCAACTCAGGATGCAGATTAGTGGCCTGATTCTTAATAAGAAATTGTTCTATTAATTCAAGATTAGATTCTTTAATCATCCAATTTGATTTAAATTTTAAAAACTCTTCTTCTGTAATATTTTTGTTTGGATAATAAGTATTGGTCAGTAATGCAATATTAAGAATTTCGGACGCATCGCTTGAAAGATCGAAGTTATCTATATTTTTAAAAAGTTTTTTTAATATTAGGCCATCTGAATTTGACCACATATCCATACTTAATCCATAATCTGCAGGATCATATAATCCTACAATTTTAATTTCTTTTGATGCAAGTTCTTGATCAAGTTTTATTGAACTTTTTTTTTTATCAGCTTGCATATTGTAAATATTACTCTCAGCTGTGACCCCTGTTATTTCATTTGATGAAATAGCTTCTGACGTAGTCTCTATTGCTTTCTTATCAATATTCCAGATGTCTATTGGTTGGTCCTCAGCAATCACATTAACAGATGAAAGCAAAAAGATAATTATAATTGAAAAATATTTCTTATTTAACAATTTTAAAATTCTCATTTGGGATAATTTTTTCTATTTCTTTTTTAGGTGAAGGAAAATCAATTGTATTTAGAAAAAAAACAAGACCCAGAATAACTACTAATCCAAGAATAGATTTAATTACTAATCCAATTACATTAGTTTTGCCTGAACTTGTATTTTTATTAAATTCCATATAACTTTAGTTAATTTCAAATTAAGACATATTTGTGTTTTTTCAATAAAGAAACTTATGAAATCAAAAAAAAATCTTGTTTTTTTAGGAATGATGGGATCAGGAAAGAGCTCTATAGGCTCATTGATTGCAAAAAAATTGCAATTAAATTTTATAGACATTGATAATGTAATTGAGAACGAACTAGGACTATCAATTAAAAAAATATTTGAGACTAAAGGTGAAAATTATTTTAGAAAATTTGAAGAAAAAACTACATTAAAAAAACTTAAATCAAGCTCCACTGTGATATCACTTGGTGGTGGTGCTTTTTCAAACAAAGAGATAAGAAAAGAAGTCATAAAAAATCATATATCTTTTTGGTTAAATTGGAGCGATGACATATTGTTAAATAGAATTAAAAATAGCAAAAAAAGACCTTTAGCTTTCAATTCTTCAGAAAATGAAATAATTGATTTAATTAAAAAACGCTCTAACATTTATTCTAAAGCTTTATATAAAATTGAATGTGATAATTTAACTAAAAATGAAATTGTTAAAGAAATTTTAAAAATTTATGAAACCCATTAAATTAAAGATAAGTACAAAAACTCAAAAATACTCAATTATTATTGGATCGAATTTAGTTTCAAATATATCAAAAATTACCAAGAATAATTCCATTAATTTTAAAAAATGCCTACTTGTTATAGATAAAAATATTTCAAAAAAAATTATTTCCAAAATAAAAAAATCATTAAACAAAACAAATCTTTACGTTCATTTTTTTAATGCAAGTGAAATTAATAAAAATCAAAATAGTGTTAGCAAAATTTTAGATATTCTTTTAAAAAAAAACTTTTCTAGAGATGATTGTTTGATTTCAATTGGTGGAGGAATAACTGGAGATATTAGTGGTTTTGCAGCCAGTCTATTTAAAAGGGGTTTAAAATTTATTAATGTTCCAACAACACTTTTGTCACAAGTTGACTCGTCCATTGGAGGTAAAACTGGGGTAAACACTAAATATGGAAAAAACTTAATTGGAAGTTTCTACCAACCAAATTTAGTTATTTCTGACATTCAATTTTTAGAAACACTTCCCAAAAGAGAAATAATATGTGGTTATGGAGAAATTTTGAAACATTCCTTAATTGCTAATAAAAGTTTTTATAATTTTTTGAATAAAAATAGTGATAATATTTTTAACCTATCTTCTCCATTTATAGAAAAAACAATCCATGAAAGTTGCAAGATTAAAAAAGATGTGGTTGAGAAAGATGAAAAAGAAAAAGGATTGAGAAAAACTTTAAATTTTGGTCATACTTTTGCTCATGCATATGAAGCTACTTTAGGCTACTCAAAGAAACTAAATCATGGTGAAGCTGTAATTCTTGGAATGAAAACTGCATTAAATTTCAGTTTAAAGCATAAGCTACTAAAGAAAACAGAGCATAATTCGATTATTAATCATATTACAAAACTGGGTTTACCTTCAAAAATAAATACATTTTTTAATTTAAGAGATTTAAATAAAATTCTATCATTTATGCTTAAAGATAAGAAAAATCATTCAGATAAAATTAGTTTAGTTTTGTTAAAAAAAATTGGGTCTCCAATTATAAATAAAGAATATAGCAAAAAAGCTTTAGCTATATTTTTAAAAAATGAGCTAACTAATTAAAATTTGAATTGAGTGAATAAACTCTTTTAATTCTTTATCTAAAATTTTATAAATTTTTTTATTACTATCTATCTTATTCATATTTTTTAATTCAATTGAATTTAGGTTAATCTTTAAATGAAATTTACCCTTTTGATTACCAACATGATTTTTGTGAAGAAAAGACTTATCCTCTATATTTATGCTTTCAATTTTAATTTGATCTTGAAGTTTTTTTTTTACAATTGCAATTAACTCATTTATATCCATAAATATTATTATATATCATGAAAAATATTTGCGACTGGAATAATTGTAATAAAATTGGTGATTATAAAGCACCAGTTGAAAAGGATAATAGCAAAAAATATAGAATGCTATGCTTAGAACACGTAAAAGAATTTAATAAGAATTGGAACTACTTTTCTGGAATGAATGATGATCAGGTTATGGATTTTTTAAAATCTGATATGATTTGGCATAAACCCACTCAAAGCTTTAGTTCTTCAGATAATTTTTTTAAAGTTCTATGGAATAACACCCTAAGAGATGAATTAGATAAAGATAAGATCAATGGAGAATTTGATCATATGCGTCAATTTAAATTTAATCATAAAGATATTAAAGCCTTCGGTATATTGGGCATTTCAGTAGGTTTAAAGTGGAAGAATATTCAGGATAAGTTCAAATTACTTGTCAAAAAATTTCACCCAGATATAAATGCTGGAAATAAAAAATTCGAAGAAAAACTAAAATTAATTACATTAGCTTACACACAACTTAAAAATACATATAGAGATAAAATTGACACCAAATCTTAATATACAACCTGATATCAAAGTTTCATTAAAACAAACTTTTGGAATAGATTCTGAAATGGAAGTAGAAGCATTTTCAAAAAAAAATGAATATGTTCCAGAAATTGATAAAAGCTATAAATTTGATAGAGACACTACACTTGCAATAATTTCTGGTTTTGCATTTAATAAAAGAGTTTTAGTTCAGGGTTATCATGGTACTGGAAAATCTACCCATATAGAGCAAATTGCAGCAAGATTAAACTGGCCATGTATTCGTGTTAATCTTGATAGTCATGTGAGCAGAATAGATTTGATTGGAAAAGATGCGATTGTCTTAAAAGAAGGCAAGCAAGTCACACAATTTAATGAGGGAATACTACCATGGTCCATACAAAACCCTGTCGCACTCGTATTTGATGAATATGATGCAGGTAGACCAGATGTGATGTTTGTAATTCAAAGGGTTTTGGAAGCTGAAGGTAATTTCACACTACTTGATAAAAACAAAGTAATTAAACAAAATAAATTTTTTAGATTATTTGCTACATCTAATACCGTAGGACTTGGTGATACAACTGGTCTTTACCACGGAACTCAACAAATAAATCAAGGACAAATGGATAGATGGAACATTGTAACTACACTCAACTATCTTGGTCTTGAAAGAGAACTAGATATCGTTTTAGCTAAAAACAAAAATCTTAATAATGCTAAAGGCAAGGAAAAGGTTGCTAATATGATTAAAGTTGCATCCCTAACTCGAAAGGGGTTTATTGCTGGAGATATTTCAACAGTAATGAGTCCAAGAACTGTTATGCACTGGGCAGAAAATTCTGAGATTTTTAAAGACACTGGTTATGCCTTTAGAGTAACTTTTCTTAATAAATGTGATGATATTGAAAAAAATACTATCGCAGAATATTATCAAAGATGTTTTGGTGAAGAATTGCCAGAGTCATTGGTAAATATTCAAATCTAAATGAGCAACAAAGAAACTACCTTAAAAGAAAAATTTAAACTTGCTTTAACATCTACAGCAAAAGTAATTTCTGATGATTTTGAGTTAAATAGCAAATCATCTGATAAAAAAAAACAAAAAGAACCAAATACAATTGAAATTGAAGATCTAAATAATCCAAGTGATTTTATGAGGCTGAGAGCTGAAACAGATTCAGCTGCATTAAAAAAAAAATTTTCTAATGAGTCTATTTATAGAAAAAATTTACCCTCTAATAGTTCATCAAGATCACTTTATAATATAGCTGAAAAAATTAGATACGAAGTATTAGGTGGAAAAATGCTTAAAGGAATAGAAAAAAATTTTAATGAAAATTATGCTCAAATAATCAATCGTAAAAGAAAAGATCAATTAAAAACTAAAGAAGATGTGCCAGTAGCAGAGGCTTTTGAGCTTTATATGCTTAAAAATTTTCATCAAATAAAACTAAGTCCTTTAACTTCTAGAATGCTAAATTTCTGGGAAAAAGACTTTGAGCAATCGATAGAAAAACATAAAAAATTTTTGCAGGAAAACATGGAAGATCAAAATAATTACAGTTCAAGATTTTCAAAAATTTTAGAAGAAATGGATATATTCCAGAGTGATGAAGATGATGAAAAGAGAGAAGAAAATCAAGACCAAGGACAAGATAATCCTTCAAATGATGATCAAAACAAAGACAAGGAGGATAATAAAGAAGAAAATAATGATCAAGAAACTCAAGCTACTTTAGATGCAGATTACAATGTTGATGAATTTAACTTAGATGAACAACTTTCAGATGATGAGTCTGATGAACAAAGTTCAGAACAAATCGTTCAAAAAAATATTGATAATATTAATCTTGATTATAAAATTTTTACAACTCAATTTGATGAAATAACTAAAGCAGAAAATTTAGAAAATGCCAACGAGGCAACAAAGCTTAGAAGAACTTTAGATCAACAATTAGTTGGTTTTCAGGATGTAATCACTAAACTTGCAAATAAACTTCAAAGACAACTGCTTGCAAAGCAAAATAGAGCATGGGAATTTGATTTAGAAGAAGGCTTGCTTGATAGTTCAAAATTACCAAGAATTATAATGGACCCATATAATTCTCTTTCATTTAAAAAAGAAAAAGATTTAGATTTTAAAGATACGATTGTAACTTTGCTTATTGACAACTCTGGCTCTATGAGAGGCAGACCAATTACAATTGCAGCAATTTGTGCTGATATATTATCTAGAACTCTTGAGAGATGTTCGGTGAAGGTTGAAATATTAGGTTTTACTACAAAAAACTGGAAAGGTGGACAAAGTAGAGAGCATTGGAATAAAAACTCAAAACCTAAAACACCTGGGAGATTAAATGATTTAAGACACATCATATATAAAGGTGCAGATACTCATTGGCGACAAGCTAAAAATAATTTAGGCCTAATGCTAAAAGAAGGTTTGCTTAAAGAAAATATTGATGGAGAGGCAATATCATGGGCTTACAATAGAATAAAAAAACGAAAAGAAGAAAGAAAAATATTAATGGTTATATCTGATGGAGCACCTGTTGATGATTCAACTCTTTCCGTAAATTCTGGGGACTTTTTAGAAAAACACCTAAAAAAAATGGTTAAGTTTATTGAAAACAAAACTGAAATAGAAGTTTTAGCAATTGGAATTGGTCATGATGTTTCTAGATATTATGATAAAGCGATCAAAATTACTGACGTTAATGAATTGGGTGATGTGATGATATCAGAGTTAAGTTCTTTATTTGATACAAAAAAAAAGTTTCATTAAATATTAAATAGATCTCTATTATTCCATCTAACAATAACTTCAGCACCACTTCTTGTTTTTGAATTTCTACAATTAATTGATGCAAAATTTTTTTCTAAAAGAGTCTTTCCTATAAACAAGCCAAGTCCTAAGCCTGTTTGTGACTTTTCTTGAGGATAATTTGTGCTCAAATAAGGTTCTCCAATTTTTGACAAAACATCCCTTGGATACCCATTTCCATCATCTTCGATTATAACTTCTGTTATTTCGCTATCGCTCTTAAGGTTTATGTAAACTGTATTTTTTGAAAATTTATTAGCATTTCCAATAAAATTTCTTAAACCATAAACTATTTCTATAGATTTGGTTATTTTTCTGACATTTGAGTCTTGATCATAATTAAAGATAAATTGTTTTTTACTAATCTCCTTAAAAGATGAAATAATTTCAGACAAATAATCTCTCATAGCTAAGTCTTTATCAATAAAATCATCTTCTTCGACAGGATTGAGAGTTAAACGTTTTAAAATTTCATTACATCTCTCTACTTGACTTGCTAATAACTCAATATCTTTTTCAATATCTTTTTGTCCTTTAAATTGTTTTATTAAATCTTGAGTAATTATCTTAATTGTTGAAAGAGGTGTTCCAAGAGAGTGTGCTGCAGCTGCAGCTTGACCGCCTAAAGATAAAAGCTCATGTTCTGTTGCCATTACTTCTTCCATTTTTGACAATGCTTCTTTTCTTAAACGTGATTGTGTACCAAATGTCATCGCAAAATAGTTTAAAAAAATTAAAGCAATTATTAAGGAAACAGGAATAGCATAATAATAATATGGACTAACATGAAAATGATCACTTAGAGGACTTGGTAAATCTACTGAATAAAATGTAAGAAAAATAATTACAGCAGTTGACAAAAATACAAGTAAGGAATTAGTTATAAAACTCAAATTGGAAGAAGAAAAAACACTTGGTATTAATAAAAAAATCACAAAAGGGTTAGCAACTCCCCCTGTCAAATAAAGCAAAGCACCTAATTGAAAAATATCTATAACTAAAAAAATAAATGCTGATCTATCTGATAATTGAGTTTTTTTATAAATAAAAATTAAATATAAATTACTTAGAATTCCAAAAAATATTATCGTATTTGAAGCAAAACAATTAAATTTAAAATTCAAAAAAAAATATACAAAATTAACAGCAATTAATTGCCCAACTATACCTATCCATCTTAAGCTTATATAGGTAGATTTTTTAAATGTATGAAGTTTTGAAGTTTCAAAAAACTTCATTATTAGATATCAAGATTTTGAACATTTATTGCATTAGAGATAATGAAATCTCTTCGTAAGGCAACATCGTTACCCATTAATGTATGAATTAAACTTTGATCTTTCTTTAAATCTTTAGAATATTGAACTTGAAGTAAATTTCGGGTTTCAGGATCTAGAGTTGTGCTCCATAATTCTTCAGGGTTCATTTCTCCTAATCCTTTAAATCTCTGTATATTCATTTTTGATTTTTCAAGATCTAGCTCTTTAGCAAATTCTTTTGTTCCTTTTTTAATTTTTTTCAATTCCTTATTGTTATTCACAATATAATCTTCCAATTCTTTTTCATCTTTAATATATATTCCCTTAGTACCTTTATTAATTTTAAATAATGGTGGTTGAGCTAAATATACATGGCCATTTTCAATTAATTTATTAAATGGTTTATTATTAAAGAAAGTTAATAGTAATGCTCTGATATGAGAACCATCAACATCAGCATCCGTCATAATAATAATTTTTCCATATCTTAAATCTTTTAAATCTATTTCTTGAGTTTTTGGATCTAGGCCTAATGCATTAATTAATGTGACTATCTCATTAGAAGAAATCATTTTTGACAAAGCTTTAGTTCTTTGTTGTTCTGATGCATCTCCATTACCATTCTTTTTTATAGTTAAATCTTCAACATAAGTGTTTAAAATTTTACCTCTTAAGGGTAAAACAGCCTGATTTGCTCTATTTCTTCCTTGTTTTGCTGAGCCACCTGCCGAATCTCCCTCTACAATAAACAATTCTGTTCCATCTTGTTTACCTATCTGGCAATCTGCTAACTTTCCCGGTAATCCACTTAATTCAAGCGCACCTTTACGTCTAACATTTTCTCTGGCTTTTCTAGCAACGTCTCTAGCTAGTGCTGCTTGGATAATTTTAGCTAAAATTATTTTTGCAACTGATGGGTTTTGATCAAACCATATAGATAATTTCTCATTAACTACTGTCTCAACAATCATTCTTACTTCTGATGAGACTAATTTATCTTTTGTTTGTGAAGAAAACTTTGGATCAGGAATTTTAGTAGATAAAACACATGTAAGGCCTTCTTTAATATCATCTCCTGAAATTGCTAATTTATTTTTTTTTAATAAATTATGTTCATTTGCATATTTGTTAATTACTCTTGTTAATGCACTTCTAAATCCTAATAAATGTGTTCCACCATCTTTTTGATAAATATTATTTGTATAAGCAAAAATATCTTCCGCATAACTTGCGTTCCACTTTAATGAGCATTCAAGTTCTATGTTATCTTTTTTTCCTTCTATATAAATTGGTTTTTTAAATAAATCATTTCCAGTTTTATTTTGCAGTTTTTCTCTTTTTTCATCTAAAAAATTTACAAACTCGAGAACACCTCCATCAAATTTAAATTCTATAATTTTTTCTTTTTTTTGACTAGCGTCTGTAAAAATAATTTTGATACCTTTATTTAAAAATGCTAATTCTCTCATTCTTTTAATCAAAATATTTGCGCTAAATTTTATTGAAGAAAATATTTCCTTAGATGGTAAAAAAGTTATTTGAGTTCCAGTTTGTTTAGATTTTCCGATAACTTTTAATGGGGCTTTGGCATCTCCATCTTTAAATTCTATAGCATATTTTTTTCCATCTCTATTAATCTCTAATTGTAATTTTTCTGACAATGCATTTACAACTGAAACACCTACGCCATGTAATCCTCCTGAAACTTTATAAGAGTCATGATCAAATTTTCCACCCGCATGAAGTTGTGTCATAATAACCTCTGCTGCTGATTTTTTTTCTCCTTTATGCATATCAACTGGTATGCCTCTTCCATCATCATTAACAGTTATGGTTCCATCGAAATTAATTCTGACATTTATATTTTTACAATGACCAGCAAGTGCTTCGTCGATAGAGTTATCTACTACTTCATAGACCATATGATGTAAGCCAGTTCCATCATCCGTATCACCAATATACATTCCTGGTCTTTTTCTAACTGCCTCAAGACCTTTTAAAACTTTGATGGAATCTGCCTGATATGTATTTTTATTTGTCATATTTTTTAATTTATGGAAAAAAAAATTATACCATTTTTCATGAAAAAATGTTGAAATATAATTAATTTTAAAGCCTTAATAATGAAAATTAACCTTTAAAATTAAGGTTTATTTACGAAATCTTTATAAATTTAAACAAATAAGAAATTATAAGGATAAGTGTGTATTTATTAATAACTAATCTATAAATAAATTATAATACCGACTTGGTTATTTGAAATCATGAAAAATATAGAAAAAAAAATTAAAAATTATTTGATTAAACTTTATCCATTTAACAAATTATATTTCTTTATTAAGATATTAAAGAAATCTAAAAAAAAATATTACTACGCAGATAATGGTGAAGATGTAATTATTCAAAGCCTTTTTAATCATAAAAAAGATGGGTTTTATATAGACGTGGGATGCTATCACCCCATAAGAGCTTCTCTTACACACTTACTTCACAAAAAAGGTTGGAAAGGGGTGAATATCGACATTTCCGAAGACACAATCAATCTTTTTAAAATTGCAAGGCCAAATGACAAAAATATAAATGTTGGTATTTCTAATAAAGAAGGTGAAGATTTTTATTATCAATCAAGTCACATCAACCAAGCAAATTCTTTTAAAGCATATGAAAATGTAAAAAAAGTTAAAATCCAAATATCTACATTGGATAAAATTATAAAAGAATTAGGAATTAAAAAAATAGATTTTCTTAATATAGACGTTGAGTATAGAGATTTTAAAGCACTTCAGGGCATTAATTTAGAGGATGTTCGTCCAACTTTAATTGCTATTGAAGATAATGATGCGTATGACATTACAGAGGTGGTTGACAGTGATATATATAAATATTTAACAAATAAAGAATATTTCTTGTATTCGAAAACAAATTGCACAAATTTTTATTTAGACAAAAAATTTAAGAATGATTTAAATGATATTTTAAATACACGTAATAATAATTCTTTATAATTAAATGTTTCCAAAAAAAATTATAAAAAAGATACCAATAATTAAAAGGCTTTATCCTTCTTTGATGAAGAGATTTTATAATAACAAAATAATAAGATTTAAATTTTTTGATATAGAGTTAGAGGGGAATATTAATGAACCAATGGATAAAGAAATTTTTCTCTTTAATAGTTATGAAAATTTTCAAATTGAATTTCTTATTAAAAATATTAAAAAATACAATTCAGATTATTTTATAGATATTGGGGCAAACTCGGGAATTTATAGTTTAATTGTTAGAAATAAGTTTCAAAAGATTATAATCAAATCCTTTGAACCAGTTAATAAGACTATAATCAAATTTAGAAAAAATTTGAAATTAAACAAAAAATTAAAGAATATTAAAATTTATAAATTTGGTCTTTCAAATAAAAATTCACAATTACTTATGCGAGCAAAAATAAGAGATGGTTATATTCAATCTAGTGGTTATGGTGTTGTTAAAAAAGAGGATAATTTAAAAAATCTTCATATTGAAAAAAATATTTTCAAAATCGGGGACAAAACTATTAAATTAAAAAATAAAAAAATTTGTATTAAAATTGATGCAGAGGGCCATGAGCATGAGGTTTTGCAGGGATTAAAAAATTTGCTAAATTATAATGAGATATTCTTGCAGGTAGAAGTTTTTGAAAAAAATTTCAACAAAATTAACAAATATTTAAAAAGTCAAAAATTTAAATGTATTAATGCTATTAGCAATGATGGAAAAACTGACTATTATTATAAAAATTTCTAGTAATTATTGGCGGAGAGAATGGGATTCGAACCCATGAAAGGATTACTCCTTTACACACTTTCCAAGCGTGCGCCTTCAACCACTCGGCCACCTCTCCTTCTAATTTTATTTTTTTTTAACTGCTAAATTATTTTGAAAAAAAACTATTTGTAGATCATTAGAGTACAATTCTAAAAATTTTTCAATACCTACATATGATTGTATTTTTCGATTTTTTTCATATTGTAGAAAATCATCAAAAAAAATAAGACCCCCTTTATTTAAAATCTTAAATGCCTCTATAGCATCAGAAAGTATATCTTCTCCATTATGTGAGCCATCAATATATATAAAATCAAAACCTATATCGTTTCTAAATAGTTTTCTCATTGAAATCACTGAGTCGTCTTTAATTTTTGTAAAATTAAATTCAGAAACATTTTCGTCGAAAAATTTTTCAACCCTACCAAAATCATTTGTTAATGATTTACTATTTTTATTTGGCTCATCCCATATGTCTAAAAAATAAGCATTAACAAATTTAAATTCAGATAAAACATAGAAAGATGAAAGACCCTCGTAACATCCAATTTCCAAGTAATTAAATTTTTCATTTCTATTTTTGGGTAAAAAATAATTAAATATTTCAAAATTGTTTAAAAACCATTTATTAGTAAATTTTTTATTCGAAATTTTATCAATAAAATCTATTTTTTCTTTTGAGTATTCAACTTTGCACTTCTTTTTTAAAGATTTAGATTTATAGTAATAAAATAAATATTTTAATTTTAATAAAAACATATCTAACAGTATATGAATTTCCTAAAAAAATAAAATGATACTTGTAACTGGATGCACAGGATACTTGGGTTTTCATATATGTGAACATCTTAAATCTAAAAAGATACCTTTTTTTGGAATTGATAATTTTTCAAGATCTAGCCGAAAAAATATAATAGATAAAAAAAAATTTTTAAAAATAGATATTTCTTCTAAACATTTACTTAAGTTGTTAAAACAAAAAAAAATTAAGACTGTTATACATGCTGCAGCTTATTCTTTCCCTCCAGAGTCTGAAGATAATAAAAAGATGTATTACGAAAATAATATATTAAAAACAAAAATATTTATAGATTATTGTTATAAAATGAATGTTCAAAAATTTATTTTTTTTTCAAGTTCAAATGTTTATAATTTCAATTCAAATAAAATTAATTCGGTTAAAGAAACTCAAAAACTTTACCCAAAAAATTATTATGGAAAAACAAAACTTATTATTGAGCAATATTTAAATAATAAATTTAAAACTTGTTATATACTTAGATTGTTCAATATTGCTGGTTATATCAATGATAATCATTTTTATGAGTTTAAAAACAAGTACAGAAGAATTCTTCCAGTTATAAATGAAGCTTTTAAAAAGAAACTAAATATTAAAATTAATCTTATCAAATTAAAGGGCAAACCAGTTTTTCCTGGTAGGGATTTTGTTCACATAAAAGATTTTCTTAGAATAATTTTAATAATTTTAAAAAATAAAAATAAAAATAATTCAATTTTGAATGTTGGTAATAATAAATTGATTTATCTTGACCAAATAATTAAGCTGTTTGAAAAAAAATTAAAAAAAAAAATTGATTTTAAAAAGATAATTTCAAATAAAGGAAATTTAAATTATACTTTAAGTAACAATACTCAAATCCAAAAAAAGCTTAAGTTCAAATTCAAATTTAACTTAAATGAAATAGTGAAAAGTTGTATTAAAAAAAAAATTATATAATCCAATTTTTAAATTGTTCTTTATTTTCAATAATATGTTCTGGAAAATGATCTTTGGTAAATTCAATTTTCGTAAGAGTAATATCTCTTCCAAATAAATCCTTATTTGACCTTACCCTATCTTTAATTGTTTCAAGATTATTATTCTCTACTGTATCAAGCTCTGAATGTGTCCAAGCTTTAATTTTTTTTTGTATCTCTTTTTCAGACATTAAATAAGAAAAATGCCAACCTCCATCTTCAAAAACTTGAATTCTTCTAAACTTATCAAATCTAAAAAAGTTATATTTCAGATTTTTTTTATCAATAGATCTTAGCCAACTAAATGACTTTAAAAATTCAAATTTAACAACACGACTACCTTGCCAAGTATTTTTATACTGATCAGACAAAAGATTAAGCTTATAATAAAAACAGTATTGATTACAGATAACAACATTATTTTTAATATCTGCAAATTTTTCTATAAGCTTAGGATTTATAATTTCATCTGCATCAGAATAAATAACCAGATCATTTTTGTTTATATCTTTAAGACCTTTTAACAAATAATTTCTTTGGTAATCTTGTCTTTCCCATATTCCTATATCGTCAGGAAATTTTTCAATTTTTAAATAAATAATTTTATCTTTAAAATTTTTAAATTTTTTTATGTCAAACAAGTAACCTTTTACATTGCCTCTATGATCATAATATGATTCACATATTACAAAATAATCAACATGCTTATTAAGAATATTAAATCTTATTTCTGTAAGCATATTTTCATTAAAAAATATAAAACAATCGTAAATTTTCATTTATTTTTCTTTACTAATTTTTAAAACACCAATAAATGCCTCTTGTGGTATCT
>ENA-OWPI01001208-OWPI01001208.1-marine-metagenome-genome-assembly--contig:-NODE-1208-length-30045-cov-4.962093_pt1 | contig 30045 bp, 28 predicted proteins | sample MGYA00238138_ERZ651775 | MGnify/ENA primary metagenome ERZ651775 (study PRJEB26906, sample SAMN06265043) | marine metagenome | isolation source: Helgoland LTER site | place: Germany:Helgoland, sampling...
GGTCTTACTATATTAAAGGCTAGAGCAAAGATAATTGCTGATATGGAAGAATTAGGCTTACTAGATAAAATAGAAGACACTATACATGCTGTTCCATATGGTGACAGGTCAGATACAGTTATTGAGCCTTTTTTAACAGATCAATGGTTTGTAGATGCAAAAAAATTGTCAGGTCCTGCTATAGAAACTGTTAAAAATGGAGAAACAAAATTTATTCCAAAAACATGGGAAAATACTTTTTTTGAATGGATGAATAATATAGAGCCATGGTGCATTTCTAGGCAATTATGGTGGGGACATAGGATACCAGCATGGCATGCTCCGGATGGAACTATATTTGTTGGTAAGACATTAGAGGAAGTGCAAATACAAGCTTTTAATAAGTACGGTAAAAAAATAAAATTAAAACAAGACCCAGATGTATTAGATACTTGGTTTTCTTCTGGCTTATGGCCGTTTTCAACATTAGGATGGCCTGATAAAAGTAAAGATCTAATCAAGTATTACCCAGGAGATATCTTAGTAACAGGCTTTGATATAATATTTTTTTGGGTAGCAAGAATGATGATGCTAGGCATTCATTTTATGAAAAAATCACCATTTAAGGAAGTCTATGTTCATGCTTTAGTTCGTGATTCAAAGGGTAATAAAATGTCAAAATCTAAAGGTAATGTCGTTAATCCTTTAGTGCTTATGGATCAATACGGTACTGATACAATTAGGTTTTCATTAACAGCTTTAGCGACTCAGGGAAGAGATATAAAGCTAGCTGAAGATAGAATAGTGGGATATAGAAATTTTATAACTAAAATACATAATGCTTCAAAGTTTTTAGAAATGAATGACTGTGTATTAGATAAAGAATTTGATATCAAAATGATACAAAAACCTATTAGTTTATGGATTATAAACCTTCTTTATAAAACAGCAGATAATGTATCTTCAGAGATAGAATCTTACAGGTTTAATGAGGCAGCAAATAACGCATATCATTTTGTTTGGCATAATTTTTGTGATTGGTATTTAGAAATAGTAAAACCTGTTTTATCTGAAATTAATAGTGAAGAAAATAAAGAGATAAAAAATACTACAGCTTATGTATTTAGCAAAATATTAATAATTTTACATCCAATTATACCTTTTAACACTGAATACTTGTATAGTAAGGTTCATAATTTTGGAGAAATGCTCTCCTTAATGGATTGGCCTGATTCAAATATTGAAAAAATTAAATTAAGTAAAAATAATACAGAGATAGAATGGACCATAAAATTTATTAGTGAAATTAGATCTTTACGAGCAATGTTAAATATACCATTTAAATCATTGATAAATATAAATTATAATTCTATTGATAAAAAATACCTTAATATTATTAATAGTAATATTGAAACTTTAAAAAGTATTGCAGGAGTGGAAAGTTTTTCTTTCAATGCTAATGATTATGACAACTCCGCTCAAATATTAGTAGATGATGCAACTTTTAATATCTCTCTTAAGGGTGTAATAGATATAAATATAGAGCTAGATAGATTGAATAAAGATTTATCAAAATTAAAAGATGATATTTCTATAATTGATGTTAAGTTATTAAATAAAAATTTTATAGAACGTGCGCCTAAGGAGGTAATAGAAGAGCAAAAAAGTAAAAAGGAAGGTATCAAAAGTTTGGCAGATAGGCTTCAATTAGCAATTAATAGATTAGATAATAAAATATAGGGGGTACATTATGACAAAATTTAATAAAGATAAACTGCCGAGTAGGCATGTGACAGAAGGGCCTGGCAAAGCCCCACACAGATCCTTTTTTTATGCCATGAATTTAACAACTGAGCAAATTCATCAGCCACTTATTGGGGTAGTTTCAACTTGGAATGAGTCTGCTCCATGTAATATTACCTTAAGAAGGCAGGCGCAATCTGTAAAAAAGGGGGTATGGCTCGCTGAGGGAACACCAAGAGAATTTACTACCATAACAGTTACAGATGGAATAGCTATGGGTCATCAAGGAATGAAGGCTTCTTTAGCAAGTAGGGAGGCTATTGCGGATACAATTGAATTATCCGTAAGAGGCCATTGTTACGATGGTTTAGTTGGTGTTGCAGGATGTGATAAATCTTTACCAGGTGTTATGATGTCAATGCTTAGGTTAAATGTTCCAAGTGTATTTATATATGGAGGTTCAATTATGCCTGGTAGGCATAAAGGAAGAGACCTTACAGTCCAAGATGTATATGAAGCAGTAGGACAAAATGATGCAGGTATTATAGATGCTAAAGAGTTAGATTTAATAGAGCGTGCAGCGTGTCCATCAGCAGGTTCTTGCGGAGGACAGTTTACGGCAAATACAATGGCTTGTGTAAGTGAAGCTATAGGTTTAGCTTTGCCTAATAGTACTGGTGCACCTGCTCCATATGAATCTAGAGATGAATATGCATTGGCAGCTGGAAAACAAGTAATGAAATTAATTGAATTAAATATACGACCAAGAGACATTGTAACTTTAAAATCTCTAGAAAATGCTGCTAGGGTTGTAGCAGCTTCAGGCGGATCTACAAATGCAGCTTTACATTTGCCAGCAATGGCAAATGAAGCCGGCATAGATTTTGATTTATTTGCTGTTGCTGAAATTTTTAAGTCTACACCTTATATAGCTGACTTAAAACCAGGTGGTAAATATGTGGCAAAAGATTTACATGAAGCTGGGGGAGTTCAAGTAATTTTAAAAACTTTATTTGAAGCAGGCTATATACATGGCGATTGCATTACTGTTACAGGAAAGACTATGGAAGAAAATTTAAAAGATATCACCTTTCCTGAAAATCAAGATGTAATATATAAAGTGGAAAATGCAATTACACCTACAGGTGGAGTAGTTGGTCTAAAGGGCAATATAGCGGAAGAAGGAGCTATAGTAAAAGTTGCTGGCATGTCTAAGTTAAGACATGTGGGTCCTGCTATTGTTTTTGATTGTGAGGAGGATGCATATCAAGCTGTTAAAGAACGAAAATACAAGGAAGGAGATGTTTTTGTTATTCGCTATGAAGGGCCTAGAGGTGGGCCTGGAATGAGGGAAATGTTGGCAACCACAGCGGCTATTTATGGTCAAGGAATGGGAGAAAAGGTTGCTCTTATTACTGATGGACGTTTCTCAGGCGCAACTAGGGGTTTTTGTGTAGGGCATGTGGGTCCAGAAGCCGCAGTTGGTGGAGCTATAGCATTAATAAAAAATGGAGATATAATAACTATTGATGCGGAAACAAGCGAATTGAGTGTGGACTTATCTGATGACGAGTTAACTGAAAGAAGAAAAAATTGGGAGCCTCGCGAACATGAATATGGTTCAGGTGAGATATGGAAGTATTCTCAACTAGTAGGATCCGCAGTTAATGGGGCAGTTACTCATCCGGGTGCAAAAAAAGAGAAACATTGTTATGCAGATACATAAAATATTTTAGTATATATATGATAAAGAGTTTTTTTTTTTTATTAAATATTTTTCTTATTACTTTTATATTTTTATCTATTAGTAGTTGTGCAAAAAATAATGCTACTGGCGAGAGACAATTAGTTATTCTATCAGAAGCAGAAGAAAATAATATTGGAGCTAAGGAACATCCCAAAATAATTAAAAGTTTTGGAGGTATATATCAGAATACAGCTCTACAGGAATATATTAAGGATATAGGTAATAGCATAACTGCAAAAGCTAATATACCTAATGCAAGGTGGACTTTTACAATATTAGATAGTCCAATTGTTAATGCTTTTGCCCTTCCTGGTGGATATGTTTATGTTACTAGAGGTCTATTAGCGCTTGCTAATGATGAAGCAGAAATTGCAAGTGTAATTGGTCATGAAATTGCTCATGTGACAGCAAGGCATACCGCACAAAGGCATGCAAAATCAAAACTTTCAGGAATAGGGTTAGATTTATTAAATGTATTAGTAGGTCAGCCAATTATTACTAATTTAGCCAGCATAGGAGTTCAAGGAGTTCTTTCATCATTTAGTAGATCTGAAGAATTGGAAGCAGATGAATTAGGTAATCAATACATATTTAAAGCTAAATATGATCCTGAAGGATCTTATAGATTTCTCAGTAGACTGGATAAGTTAACAAAAGTATCATCTGATAATGAACAAAATGTTATAAATTCTATTTTTTCTACTCATCCTAAAACTATAGATAGAATGAAAATTTCTAAAGAAAATATTCCATCTAATATTAGTTATAAGAGTTACAGAAAAAAATATTTAAGTATAATTGATAATATGGTTTATGGAGATAATGCTTCACAGGGGATAATAAAAAATAATCAATTTTTCCACAGCGAGTTAGATTTCTCTTTTAATATACCAAAAAAATACAAAGTTTCTAATAACGATAATTCTATAATTCTATTTACTAAGAATAAAGAAGAAATAATAATTTTTGATGGGTTAGATAATCAGCCTGGTATGTCACTTATAGAATTAGCAGAATCAATTTATAATAGGTCTGATATAAATAGATTTAAAGAAATAGATATAAATGCTAAATTAGCAATATATTTTGATCAAAAATATACTATAAAATATGAAGGCAGAGAGTATAATAGTAGAATTTACTTAATAAATTGGGGTAATGGAAGAATATGGAGGTTTTCTATATTAATAAACCCTTCTAATAAGGATATTAATTTTAAAAGAGGAAATTTAGTAGCATTAAGTTTGCATAATTTAACGGAAGAAGAAAGAGTTATAGCAAAACCAAAATATATAAAAATTATTGAAGCTAAATTAAATGATACTCCTGCAGTTTTATCTACTAAAATGGGCATAGAAGATAAAAAGTTGGAATATTTTTGTATATTGAATGGCATTGAACTTGATAAAAGCAATGAACCCTTAAAGCAGGGGACACTGATTAAAATGATAATTAATTAATGATTTAATTTATATAGTCAGTTTTTATTAATAAACATTATTAATCTTCAATTATTTTAATTGTATCGATTGGTTTTAGTGTAAGTAGGATTTCTGTAAAATCTTCTTGACTTAATCCTATACAACCTTGAGTAGAAGAATAATCTTTTTTTGATATATGTATAAAAATAGCGCTTCCTTTATGAGGTATTGTTGGTTCTATATTATAATTAACTACTAAAATTAAATCATATATATGATCATTTCTATATAGTCTTTCTTTATGGTCATAGCCTATATTTATTAATTTATTATAATCGTTACTCTTAGGATCGTCTGACCAGGCCATTGTTTTTAATATAGATATATATTTAAAATTTGTTTTAAGGTTTTTTATCCTGTCAGTTCTAACATATAGTTTACCTAAAGAATAAACACCAACTGGAGTGGTTTTATCACCCTCTATTTTTGATTTATTAAGCCCATTTATTCCAAGTGAACATCTATATGTTTTTTCTTTATATATAAGAGTATTGTTTTGGTTAACTAATATCATTTATTTATATGCTAATTAAAAGCTAATCTGAAATGTTTATAATTATTGGGGCATGATCAGAAGGTTTTTCTAATGATCTATGATATTTATTTATTTCTACAGAATTTAATTTATCTAAAGCTATTGGAGAAAGTAAAAAATGATCTATTCTTAAACCTTTATTTTGTTCAAATGCTCTACCATAGTCCCAATAACTCCATTCCGTCTTATCTGGGTGTATTGCTCTCCATGCATCATAGTAACCTAAGTTTATAATTTCTCTAAGTTTGGCTCTTGATTCTGGTTGAAATAAGGCATCATTTCTCATATTTTCTGGGTTGGATGCGTCTCTATCTTCAGGACAAACATTAAAATCGCCACCAAGTATTATACATTCTTCATTTTCTAATAATTCTTTGGCTTTATTCTTTAATTTTTCCATCCATTCTATTTTGTAATCAAATTTTTCTGTATTTATAGGATTGCCATTTGGCAAATATATTGAGGCAACTCTAAAACCACTATTCTTAGCATCTATCCAGCACTCAAGATATCTGGCTTGCTCGTCTTTTATATCTATATATAATTTATCTTTAACGTCTTCTATAGGATGCTTAGATAATATGGCAACACCATTGTAGGATTTTTGACCTTTATAAATGACATTGTAACCTAACTCTTCTAAATCTAATATAGGTATATCTTTTTCTTGTGCTTTAAGTTCTTGAAGTAATAAAACATCGGGAGACTGTTTATTAACAAAATCTTGTACATGAGGAAGTCGGACTCTGATTGAGTTTACATTCCAACTGGCTATTTTCATATTAAGTTACCGAAAAAGATGTTCCACAACCACAACTAGATGTTGCATTTGGATTATCAATAGAGAAAGATGCTCCGCTTAAATCTTCTTTCCAAGTAATTTTAGAACCAGATAAGTAATTTAAAGATATAGTATCAGTAACTAGAGCAGGTGATCCATTTTTATCACTAGATGCAATAATATCGTCTTCTAACTTTTTATTATCAAAATTAAATGAATAAGAGAAGCCAGAACATCCTCCTCCATCAACAGTAATCCTAAGAAAACCTTCTCCTTCTTGAGATTGAATTAGTTTAATTCTTTTTAAGGCTTCATCAGTAATTGATAGTTTTTGCATATATCTACCTGTTTTAATATTATTATCATATTTATATAATGTTAGTTCAATTTTTTATAATTTCAAGTTATGTATATATATAAATCAATTTTTAGGAAAGTTAATATATATAAAAATGTCTAAACTGCAAAAATATAGAACTGATTTTAAAAGTAGTAAAGGAAGATTTTATTCAGAAAAAGAGTCCTCTTATAGAAACCCTTTTATGAGAGATAGAGATAGGCTAGTCCATTCGGCAGCTTTTCGTCGCTTAGAGCATAAAACACAAGTCTTTGTTCAGCATGAGGGCGACAACTTTAGATCTAGGCTAACTCATACAATTGAAGTTGCTCAGATAGCTAGAACTATCGCTTCACGTTTAGGTTTAGATTCAGATTTAGCAGAGACCATAGCTTTAGCTCATGACTTAGGCCATACTCCATTTGGTCACGCAGGTGAAGAAGCTTTAAATAAATCGATGAAAAGTAAAGGTGGATTTGATCATAATGCTCAAACTTTAAGAATAGTTACTAAGCTAGAAAAAAAATATGCTAATTTTGACGGTTTAAATCTTAGTTGGGAATCATTAGAAGGGATTGTTAAACATAATGGTCCATTATTTAAGAATATTCCAACGGTAATTAAAGATTATCAAAAACATATCTTAAAAGAAAATAACGTTTTTGATCTTTTTTTATCTAATTATGCTGGCCCGGAAGCACAAGTAGCAGCCATAGCAGATGATATTGCTTATTGTAATCATGATATAGATGATGGCCTAAGAGCAGGTTTGTTTACTTTAAGTGAATTAGCAGAAATCAAACATGTTGGTAAGGTGCTAAATTATAATAAGTCTAAATGGAAAAATATAGAAAAAAGAAGATTAATTCATGAGACAATAAGAAGTTTAATTAATTTAATGATTAATGATGTCATCAATGAACATGAAGAGATTGTATATAAAGAAAACTTTAAAAATATTGAAGATATAAGACAATATAATAGCTCTGTAGTAAAATTATCTAAAAAAATGTTTAAAGAAAATCAAGAGCTAAGAGTATTTCTATTTAATAAAATGTATAAACACACAATAGTGAATAGGATGACTTTAAAGGCTAAAAATATAATAGATGATTTGTTTATAGCATTCTCTAGAGATATTAGTCTTCTCCCGTCCGAATGGAGAGATGATGCTGAAAATGAAAAGTCAGATATAAAGGTTTACAGAATTATAGCTGATTATATAGCAGGTATGACAGATAGGTATGCTGTTATGGAGCATAAAAGACTGTATGATTTGCATGGAGGATGGACTGGAACCTCTTTATATGATAAACGCGACCGTTAATTTAAGGCTAACCATAAGATTTAATTAGGAAATATCTATGAATATTTTTGAAGATATACGAGAAATAATTATTAATGTAGCTATTTCTATCGGTATAAAAGATACTAATATTTTAAATAAAATTACTGCAGAACCTCCTAAAGATGATTCTAATGGAGATATTGCAACTAATATAGCTCTTTTAAGTTCAAAATTTTTAAAGAAAAACCCTAAAGAGATTGCAATAGATGTTGTAGCTATAATTATAAAAAATAAATTTATTAATGAAGCAAAAATAGCAGGACCAGGTTTTATTAATTTATCTCTTGATCAAGCTATTTTTTATAAATGCTGTCAAAATGTTCTTATTCATAAGCATGAATATGGAAAAAGTAATTATGGAAAATTAGAAAAAGTTAATATAGAATACGTATCAGCAAACCCTACAGGTCCTATGCATATAGGCCACGCAAGAGGAGCTGTTTTTGGAGATTCTTTAGCAAATTTATTAGAATATGTTGGTTATGATATTACAAGAGAGTATTATATAAATGATTCCGGCCAGCAAATTATTAATTTAGCAAAGTCTGTTTATTTTAGATATCTAGAATTATTAAATAAGGATAAAATACTTTTTACTGATGATATGTATCCTGGCGAATATTTAATTCCAGTTGCACAAATTATAATAAATAAATATGGAGACAGGTTTATAGGGGCAGAAGACAGTGAGTGGATAGAAATCTTTAAAAAAATTAGTATTGATTGTATGATGAATTTAATAAAAAAAGATTTGCTTTCTATAAACATTAGTCACGATGTTTTTACTTCTGAAAATTCTTTAAAATTGAATGGCTATATAGATAAAGTAGTTAATATTTTAGATAAAAACAATATGATATATGAAGGAGTATTGGAAGCTCCTAAGGGGTTGAAAAAGGAAGATTGGGAAAGTAGACCTCAATTACTATTTAAATCTACTTTACATGGGGATGATACAGATAGACCTCTCAAAAAGTCAGATAATTCCTGGACTTACTTTGCTGCTGATGCTGCATATCACTATGAAAAATATTTACGAAAATTTACTTCTATAATTAATATATGGGGTGCTGACCATGGTGGATATGTTAAAAGAATTGAAGGAATTATTAAATCAATTTCAGAATCAAGTATAAAGTTTAATGTGAAATTATGCCAACTAGTAAACCTAAGTGATAATGGTAAGCCAGTTAAAATGTCAAAAAGAGCTGGTAATTTTATAACTATGAAAAGTGTAGTTAATTCTGTGGGTGCAGATGTTTTAAGGTTTATAATGCTTACTAGAAAAAATGATGCTCCATTAGATTTTGACATGTTAAAGGTTAAAGAGCAGTCAAAAGATAATCCTGTATATTACGTTCAATATGCGAATATAAGAATTAATTCTCTATATAAAAAGGCTATTAATATAGGAATAGATTTAAATAGTGATTTGAAAAATATTAATTTTAGTTTATTGAAGGAGCCATCTGAATTAAGTCTTATTAAGATTATTTCAAAATGGCCTAGACAAGTAGAATTAGCAGCAATTGCTAATGAACCACATAGAATTACTTTTTACTTAAATGATTTGGCAAGTGCATTTCACTATTCATGGTCTTTAGGAAATACTAAATCAGAGCTTAGATATTTTGTAGAAGGAGATATTAATCTTACTTTGGCTCGACTCTCATTAGCTAAGGTTGTTAAAATAATTCTATTTTCAGGTCTATCCATAATTGGAGTTAAACCAGTTGAAGGTTCACCTATAGAACAGAGAAAAAATAATGTTTAAAATTATAGTATTTTTAATAATTTTGATTTTTGGAGCTTATTTTACTTACAATGTATTTAAGCCAAGCTTTTTTAGTAAAACTGAAATAGTTCATATTAAAGCAGATAATATACAATATAAAAGTATACCTGATAATAAAGAAGGTTTTAACTTTATAGGAGAGGACCTTGCTATATATAATGTTATTAGAGAAAAAATACTTCCTAAAGAGAGTTTAGAGGATAAAAAAGAAGTTATAGTAAATTCAAAAGTACCTGTAATAGAGCAAAAAAATACAAAAATAGAAGATGCTATTATTACTAATTTTTATTTGCAACTAGCATCCTATAAAAATATAGAAAAAGCGAAAAAATTAGTTATTTCTTATAAAGAATCTTCTAACGTAATACTTAATAAATTAAATTTTAAGATATCTACAGCTAAAATTAAAGATAGAGGAACTTATTATAGGGTAAGAGTAGGACCTTTTAATAATGTTAAAGTCATATATAAATTATGTTTAGATATTAAAGTCAAAGATAATGAATGTTTAATAGTTAAAGATAAGTAATCAATTTATGAAAAAATCTAAGCGAGCAATAATTGGTATTCAAGGGTTGAGCTTAAGTGATGAAGAAGTTTTTATTTTAAAAAAATATTCTCCTCTAGGAATTATATTATTTAGCCGTAATATTAAAAACAAGAAGCAAGTAAAAAAACTAATAATTAATATTAGAGATAGTTTAGGTTGGAAGTGTCCTATATTAATTGATCAAGAAGGTGGAAGAGTTCAAAGACTTAAAAGGCCAATTTGGACAAAATATCCGTCAGCTAAAATATTTGGAGATATAGCTAATATCTCTTTAAGGAAAGCAAAGAGGGCAGTATATCTGAATTATGTATTGTTAGGAATTGAACTTAAAGAGTTAGGAATAAGTGTCAATTGTGCACCGTGCTTAGATGTTAAAAGTAAAATAATGCACTCAATAATAGGTGATAGATCATTTTCTGCAAATCCTAATATAGTAACTTCTCTTGGAGATTCCGCATGTAAGGGGATGATAGATGCAGGCATTTTGCCAGTTATTAAACATATACCAGGACATGGAAAAGCTATAGTTGATAGCCATAAAGAGTTGCCTAAAATAACTGATAGCATAAAGTCTTTGGAAAACTCTGACTTTATACCATTTAAAGCTTTATCTAAAATGCCAATTGCTATGACAGCTCATATTCTCTTTTCAAATATAGATAAGAATTTCCCTATAACACAATCAAAAAAAGCTTATAATTATATAAGGAATGTTATCAAATATGAGGGTATATTAATATCAGATGATATAGATATGTTGGCGTTATCTGGTTCAATAAAGTATAAAGTCGACTCTATAATTAAAGCTAATTTTGATATTGTATTACATTGTTCTGGTAATATAATAGATGCTGAGCAGGTTTTAATACATACGCCTTTATTAAATAATAATTTATCCAATCAATGGAAAGTACACTTAGGTACTATTGAGAATAGCTTTAAAACAATTAATAAAGAAATATATAAAGAAAAAATTAATAAAATTTTTTATGATGTTTTAAAAATTAATTCTGATTATTATTAATGATTATGTCTATATATAGTAGTTATTACTAGTATATAAGTATATCTTGTGCTAAAAATAGGTAAACATATTTTTCACCTGGATGCATATGGAAGAAGTTCAGCATATTTTTAAAGCTAATAAAATAGATATAAAACCTGTTATTGATAATGAGGGTAAAGATAATCCTTTTTTATTAAATATTAGTGGGTATGAGGGAGCAATAGACCTTTTATTAGATTTAGCCAGGAAACAAAAAGTAGATTTAATAAATATATCAATATTAGAGCTAGCTAATCAATATTTAGATTATATTGTAAATGCTAAAAAATTAAATTTGGAGATAGCCGCAGAATATCTTGTAATGGCAGCTTGGCTAGCATTCTTAAAGTCTAAGATTTTATTACCAGAAGAAGTTATAGAGGAAATGACCGGAGAAGAGCTTTCTGAGGCTTTAAAATTGCAACTTAATAGACTTCAGTCTATGAGAATTGCTTCTAAAACATTATTTAATTTAGATTTGTTATATCAAGTTAGGTTTCCTAGAGGTAGTATTTCAAAAGAAGAATGTATTGTAAAAAAAATTGATAATACATCATTAAATGATTTGCTATTTGCATACACTAATACTATTAGAGGAAAAAATTTACTAGATTATAGTCCACCAGTAAAACAATTGGAATCAATTGAGTCGGCATTAAAAAGATTAAATAAAATATTAAGTAATAATAAAGAGTGGGAGCAACTATCTTTATTTTTGCCAGAAGATTTATCTAATGATGACAAGGTCTTTAATAGTTCTGTTTTAGCAGCAACATTTTCTGCTACATTAGAATTAGCAAAAAAAGGAGAGCTTGAAATTAGGCAGTTAAATCCATTTGGAGATATCTTTATTAGAGCAAAGGTAAGAGAGTAAGATAATGGATAAAGAATTATGCATTAAGATTGCAGAGGCTATAATTTTCTCTAGTGAGAAACCTGTTAGTATTAAGCAGCTTTTACATCGTTTACCAGCTAATGCTGATATGAGTTATATTGTAGAATTTTTGTTAAATAAGTATAAGGATGGTGGGTTTAGAATTGAAAAAATTGGAGATACTTTAGCTTTTCGTACATCTAGTGAAATGGCTAGCCATCTTATAGTTGAAAAAACTATTTATAAAAAATTATCAAAAGCAGCTTTAGAAATTTTATCAATAATTGCTTATCATCAGCCAATTACTAGAGCTGAAATAGAGGATATAAGAGGGGTTAGCGTTAGCCAAGGTTCATTAGACGTTTTGTTTGAATCTAATTGGGTAGAACCAAGAGGGTATAAAGATGTTCCTGGAAGACCATCTACATGGCGCACAACTAGAAATTTTCTTGATCATTTTGGATTAGAATCTATTAAACATTTGCCAGGTGTATCAGAGCTAAAGGCTTCAGGCTTACTATCAAGAAATATTGGTCCGTCAGTTCTTAATAGAGATAATATTAGCGAAATTTAGTTTGTAGTTAGGTATTTATTTTCTACTTTATTTTATTTATTATTAATCTTATGGTATAGATGAGAATAACTATCATTCTCATTAATGGTTAAAATATTACATATTAATTATATAGAAGAGGTTATATGAAAAAATTAAATATTTTGTTTGTTGTTATCTTATCTTTATTTTTCTTTACTAAGGCATGGAGTGATGAAGTAAATTTATATTCAGCTAGGAAAGAGCATTTAATTAAACCTTTAATTAATATTTTTGAAAAAGAAACAGGTATAAAAGTTAATTTAGTAACTGCTAAAGCTGCACAACTTTATGAAAGAATTGTTAGAGAAGGTAAAAACTCTCCAGCAGATGTATTATTAACCACTGATGCTGGTAATTTATGGAAAGCTTCTAAACAAGGTTTGTTTCAGAAAATAAATTCAGATTACTTAATAAGTAGAATAGATAGTAGATATAGAGATCCAGAGAATAAATGGTTTGGTTTAAGCTTAAGAGCAAGAATAATTGTTTATTCATTAGATAGAGTAGATCAAAATGAGCTTAGAGGGTATAAATATTTATCTGATCCAAGGTTTAAAAATAGAATACTTATACGCTCTTCAAGTAATATTTATAACCAATCATTGATAGCACATATGATAGCAAAATATGGAGAAGAAGTTGCTGAGGAATGGGCTGAAAAACTAGTTAACAATTTTGCAAGGTCTCCAGCTGGAGGAGATAGAGATCAAATTAAAGCAATAGCAGCTGGAGAAGGAGATATTGCGATTGTCAATTCATATTATATTATTCAAATGCTAAATTCTGATAAAAAGAAAATATTTAATAATCTAGGTATATACTTTCCACGCGATAAGGAAATGGGTGTTCACATAAATATTAGCGGAGCAGGCTTGTTACAAAATGCACCCAACCATAAAAATGGTAAACAATTAATTAATTTTTTATTAAGTGATAAAGCACAAAAAATTTATTCTTTTAATAATTTTGAATATCCAGTTGTAAAAAATATTGAAATACCAAAATTACTTAAATATTTAGGAAATTTTAAAGAGGATGATATAGATACTTCTGAATATGGTCGTTTATCTAAGAGAGCTATTAAGTTAGCGGATAGAGTAGGTTGGCAATAATAAATTTATCTATGTATATTATTATTATATAATATATTATTAATAAATGATTAATTATTTAAAACATGGATGGGGTTTATTTTCAGTTCTGTTGTGCTTAACTGTTATCATTCCTATTTCTACAATAATCTTTTTTTTTTTAATACCTGGTGATGAAACATGGATTCATCTGCGAGACAATGTATTAAACTCTTATATTTCTAATTCATTATATTTAATGATATTTGTAGGAGGAGGAAGTATTATAATTGGAAGTATAACTGCGTGGTTGGTTGCCATGTACGACTTTCCTTTTAAAAAGTATTTAGAGTGGCTTTTATTTATGCCTCTAGCTATACCGTCTTATGCAGTTGCATATTGTTATGCTGATTTATTAGGTTATGGAGGATTTATTACAAATAACTTAGGATTAATTTTTAATTCTAATATTAAATCTATAAATTTTTATTCAATTTATGGAGCAGTATTTGTCTTTATATTTAGTTTATATCCATATGTATATTTATTAATGAGGCAAGCATTCATTTCACAATCTAGTGCATATATAGAAATTGCAAAGATTTCAGGGTTAAATTTATTACAGATTATAAGAAAGATTTGTCTTCCATTATCTAGGCCTGCATTAGCCGGAGGAGTAACTTTGGTCATTATGGAAACTTTGGCTGATTATGGAGTTTCTGATTATTTAGGAATTAATACTTTTACTAAAGGTATTTACAAAGCATGGTTTAATTTAGGAGACATAACTTCAGCAGGAAAATTATCTGCAATTTTATTATTTACAGTGGCCATAATAATTATAATTGAAAGAAAACTCAGAGGTAAAGCACAATATAATAATGAAGTTAGAAGTAATAGAGTTTTACAATTAAAAAAGCTACATGGTTTCACTGCTATTTTGGCTTTATTTATATGTATAATTCCTGTTATTATTGGGTTTATAATTCCTTTAATAACATTAATTTCTTGGTCTATTGAAAGTATTGATATAATTTATACTTTAGAATTTATAAATGTAGCTATTTCTTCTTTCGGAATTGCTTTTTTTGCTTCCTTATTATGTGCTCTATTTGCCTTAATCATTGTTTTTGGAATGAGAACAAATCCCAAATTAGTTAACCCCTTTGCAAGAATAGCAAGTTTGGGTTATTCTATACCTGGAGCTGTAGCAGCAATAGGAGTATTAATACCATTAGTATGGTTAGATAATACCATTAACAATATAAGTCTAAAATATTTTAATTATTCAACTGGTTTAATTATCACAGGAACGTGGTTTGGATTATTATTTGCATATTTAGTTAGGTTTCTAGCGTTATCTATGCAAGCTGTAGAAAATTCTTTTATTAAAATATCAAAATCTATAGATTATGCAGCTAGAATTCTGGGAAAATCAAATAGAAAAATTCTTACTAGTATTCATATTAAAATTGGTTGGGGTGGCATTTCTTTAGGATTATTGATCGTTTTTGTAGATGTCTTAAAAGAATTACCTGCTACTATGATCTTACGTCCTTTTGGTTTATCTACTTTAGCAATTAAAGCTCATGAACTAGCCATTGATGAAAGGTTGTATGACGCCTCTATTCCACTTCTTACAATAATATTTTTATGTTTGATACCTTTGTATTTTTTAACAAAGGTAATTAGACAAGAATAGTAATTAGTAATATAAATGCATATGGAAATTAATAAAACATTAAAAATAACTAATTTAAGTCATTGTTATAAAAATGGAAAATCTATAAAAAACATTAATTTAGATGTTTTTCCAGGAGAAGTTGTTTGTGTATTAGGTCCAAGTGGATGTGGAAAAACTACTTTGTTAAGGCTTATTGCTGGCTTTGAAGAACCTTCAGACGGACAAATAAAAATTGGTAAAGACTATGTTTTTGGAAAGAGCTACGTGCCTACAGAAAAAAGATTTATTGGCATGCTCTTTCAAGATATTGCTCTTTTTCCTCACTTATCTGTAAAAAATAATATTGGTTTTTCACTTACTAAAAAGAATTCTGATAATGAAAAAATTATTGAAAATTTGCTTAAGAAAGTTGGTTTAGATGGTTTTCTAAATAGGTATGGAGCTACTATGTCTGGAGGAGAGCAGCAGAGGGTTGCTTTAGCAAGAGCATTAGCAAATAATCCAAATATTATGCTGCTGGATGAGCCTTTTGCGTCGTTAGATGTTTGGTCTAAATATGACATTGCATATGATATAATAAGTATTCTTAAAGAAAGTAAAACTCCCACTATTATGGTAACTCATGATCCACAGGAAGCAATGAAGCTTGCTGATAGAATTATAGTTATGCTTGATGGAAAAATAATTGATCAAGGCACACCTTCAGAGCTTTATAGTGAGGCTAAACATTCTTTTTCTGTGAGTTTGATGGGGCCTACTACTTCATATTTAAGCAAAGCAATAGATGGATTAATTAAAACACCATTTGGGTCAATAAATATTGTAAATAAAAAAAGCCAAGGCTCTTATAAAGTTCTTATAAGACCAGATGCATTTTCTATTGCTTCTAATAATAAAGAGGCTATTAATATTAAAATTATAAGTTTTAAATATATAGGTCTATTAACAGAAGTTGAAATAGTAGATGAAAATAATAAAGATAATAATTTTATGTTTTTAGTATATTCAAATATTTTTAAAAATATTTATAAGAATAATAAGTTATTATTTAACAAAGATTGGGCTTTTGTGTTTCCTAATAAATAAATAAAGTATATACATTAATGGTTATAAGTTTATTATTTAGTTAATTATTATAAACGATTTTTAAATAAGAATAAATGGAGGTAAGTTTATGAGTATAGGAATCTGGCAAATTGTTTTAATTTTAGCAATTGTACTAATTCTTTTTGGTGCAGGAAAAATTCCACGTGTAATGGGAGATGTTGCAAAAGGAATTAAAAGCTTCAAATCTGGCATGAAAGAAGAAGAAAATAACGAGGAAGTAGTTAAGGACGATGTTGTTTCCTCTGTAAAAAAAGAAGCAGACGATACTAAAGACTCTAAATCAAGCTAAATAATCTACCTAGTAAAGGATGTTAATATGCTTGATATAGGCTGGACTGAAATTTTAGTTATAACAGTTATTGCTCTATTTGTAGTAGGACCGAAAGATATTCCTAAAGCACTTAGAACAGTAGGAGTTTGGTTAGGTAAACTTAAATCTTTATCTCGAGAATTCCAAAATACAGTAGAAGAAGCTGTTAGAGATTCTGAATTAGATGAAGTAAAAAAACAAATACAATCTGCGAAATCAGATTTTACAAAAGGAATGACCGATACTATAGATTCAGAAGGAGAATTAACTGAAATGATGCGTGGTGTAGATGTGATAGATAAAGAGAAAAATGACAAACCAAGCTCAAGTTGGCCGATACCGCTTAATAAAAAAAATGAAGTAGTTGACGTAATTAAAGATGAAAAAGAAATAGATAATAAAGATAATTTAAAAAAAGAAAAACCTACTTCAACAACCTAGTAATTCTATGAAAAATAATGACAGATAATAATTTAGATAATAATAATGTAGAAAATTCTAAAGCTCCTTTAGTTTCACATTTAATTGAGTTGAGAGATCGACTAAAGTGGGCTGTAATAGCATTTTTTATAGCTTTTTTAGTTTGTTATTTTTTTGCTGATTATATATATGGGTTTTTAGTTAAGCCTTTAAAAGTTACATATCAAGATATGGGTTATGAAAATCCTAGAATGATATATACTGGTTTAACTGAAGCTTTCTTTACTTATTTAAAAGTTTCTTTTTATTCAGCATTATTTATTGCTTTTCCTGTTATTGCGAGTCAAATATATAAATTTGCAGCCCCAGGATTGTATAAAAATGAAAAAAAAGCTTTTTATCCATTTCTAATTGCAACTCCTGTACTTTTTGCCCTAGGTGCTTCTTTAGTATATTATTTTATTTTTCCCTTGGCATGGAAATTTTTTTTAGGATTTCAAACAACTGGCTTAGAGACTGGTTTAGCAATTGAGCTGGAGGCAAAAGTTAATGAATACTTATCATTAGTTTTGAAATTAATGTTTGCATTTGGTTTAGCTTTTCAATTACCTGTAGCTGTGTCCTTGCTAGCTAGGGCAGGACTAGTAACTTCTAAAGGAATGAGAGAAAAAAGAAAATTTGCATTTGTAGGTGCCTTTGGTGTAGCAGCATTATTAACACCTCCTGATCTAATTAGTCAGGTAGGTCTAGGCGTACCCATAATTATACTTTATGAAATTTCTATACGCCTTGCTTCTATTATGGAAAGAAAAAGAAATAATAATAATGATGATGATCCAGATGAGCCAGATGATCCAGATAGCCCTTTAAAGAATACTAAAGATAATATCATTGATGATATTGATGATATTCCAGAAACAGATTATTCAGAGAATTAAGAGGGTAATTAATGCATGATATAAAATGGATTAAAGATAATATAGAAGTATTTGATAAAGGTATGGAAAGAAGAAATATTCCAAGTGCATCAAAAGAAGTTATTGATTTATATAAATCATATGTACTTTTATTATCAAAATTACAAACTTTACAAAATGAAAGAAATAATGCTTCTAAATTAATTGGAATGAAAAAATCTAAAGGTGAAGATTCTAAGTTAGAAATAGAAAAAGTAGCAAATTTAAAATCAGATATTGTTTCCTTACAAGAAAATAGTAATTCTATAAGTATTAAAATTAAAAAAATATTAGAAGTATTACCTAATATTCCATCTTCAGATACACCAGAAGGGTTAGATGAAGCTTCAAATAAAGAAATTAAAACCTTTGGTAATAAACCAACTTTTTCTTTTAAACCATTATCACACGATATAATTGGTTCAAAATTAAATATGATGGACTTCGATAAAGCTTCTGAAATGTCAGGTGCAAGGTTTGTAATATTAAAAGATAAACTAGCTTTACTAGAGAGAGCTTTAAGTTTTTTTATGTTAAATTTACATACTCAAAAGCACAATTATACAGAAATTAGTCCACCTAGTCTTGTGAGAGACAAAGCATTATATGGGACTGGGCAGCTACCTAAATTTTCTAAAGATTTATTTAAAACAAATTCTGATCATTGGTTGATTCCAACTGCTGAAGTTCCTTTAACTAATATAGTTGCTAATGAAATAATACCAAGTAAAGATCTGCCTATTAGGTATACGGCCTTAACTAGTTGCTATAGGTCAGAAGCAGGTTCAGCTGGGTTAGATACAAAGGGCATGATTAGATTGCATGAGTTTAAAAAAGTTGAGTTAGTTTCAATAGTTAAAGTTGAAGAATCTAATAACGAGCATGAAAGAATGCTAGAATGTGCAGAAGAAATATTAAAACAGTTAGAGTTACCATATAGAGTCATAGTTTTATGTTGTGGTGATTTGGGTTTTTCTGCTTCTAAAACATATGACATAGAAGTTTGGTTACCTTCACAAAATAAATATAGAGAAATTTCAAGCTGTTCTAATTGCATGACATTTCAATCAAAACGAATGAATTCAAGAATGAGGAATAAAGATAATGATATTGAGCCTGTTCATACATTAAATGGTTCTGGAGTTGCAGTAGGTAGGGCTTTATTAGCGGTTTTAGAAAATTACCAAAATGAAGATGGTACTGTAAATATACCAAAGGTCTTAAAGCCTTATATGAATGGTTTAGATAAGATATCTATTAATGAAAAATATTAAAAAAAATCCTTTAATATTTATTACAAATGACGATGGTCCTAATACTATTGGTCTTAATAAGTTAATTGATACAGTTAAGAGTATTACTAATAATTATATAGTTGTTATACCAGAAAAAAATTGTTCTGGTTTTTCGCATTCAATTACATTATCTAGGCCTTTAAGATTAAATAAAATAAACGATAACTTCTATACTTGTGATGGTACTCCAACAGATTGTGTTATGTTAGGTTTTTTTAAAATATTAAAAGGTAGCCCTGATTTATTATTATCAGGAATAAATATGGGAGAAAATTTAGCTGATGATGCTACTTATTCTGGAACAATATCTGCAGCGTTAGAAGGGTCTTTAAGAAATATAAAATCAGTAGCATTATCCAAGGTAATTTGTAAAAAAAATAGTAAAAATGATTGGTCTGCTGTGGATGACTATTTAGAATCTATAATACTGAGTATTTTAAGAAATAAGATAAATAAAAATAATTATTTTAATGTGAATTTTCCAAATGTTCTTTCTAAGGATATTAAAAGTATAAAATTGACACATTTAGCTAGCAGAAAGCCAGTTGGCAATTATATTATTAGAAAAGATGCGAAGGGTATACCATATTATTGGCTTACAACAGAACGTTCTAAAGAAGAAGGAAATAAAGGTAGTGATATATGGGCACTAAAAAATAATTATATTTCTGTTACTCCTCTTAATTCAGATATGACTGAAAGTACAAGCTTTAATAACTATAAGGAGCAGTTCAATAAAAATTAATGAAATAGACGATAGGAATTTAATGATGCTTCTTGAATTAAGGCAAAGTGGTATATTAGATGATAGAATTTATAATGCTATTAGTGCTTTTTCTAGAGAAGATTTTTTACCTAAAACATTAAAAGGTTTTTCTAAAGAAGACCTTAATTTAAAAATATTTAATAATATTTTTGCCTCTAAAACTAGTGATATAGCTAGAATGATTTATCTAGGATTGAGCTATAATAATAAAGTAAGAAATGTTTTGGAAATTGGAACTGGTTCAGGTTGGCAATCAGCATTATTATCTAAAATATATCATCGTGTATATACAATTGAAATAGACAGAGAAGCATACCTTTTTTCTAGTAATATTTTAAAAAATATTTCTAATAAGATATCTCATAAACATGGTGATGGTAAATTAGGATGGATTGATGCGGGACCGTTTGATGCTATTTACATAGATTGCTGTCTTGAACAAGAGCCTGAATATTTGTATTCTAATTTGGTTAAAGATGAAGGAGTTCTAGTTGCAGCAAATAAATATGATAATAAACAATATTATTGTAGTTGTTTGCCGCATAGTGGTAAAGGCTTAGTTAAGTCTAATTTTGAAATTAATAGGACTTTATTATTATAATTTTTATTGAGATCGTTTATGAACTATAAAAAAATATTTTTTATTTATATTATTTTGCTTTTATCTGCATGCACTAATAATAAATATTTAGCTCCAGTAATAAATAAAAATATTTCTCCAGAGAATGTTAAAAGCATATCTAAAACAATTAAAATATATACAGGTGATAGTCTTTACTCAATTTCTAAAAGAGAAGGAGTTTCTATACGTTCTATTATAGAGGTGAATAATTTAGAGCCACCTTTTATATTGTATGAGGGAAAAGAATTAATTATTCCTCTTTCAAAGATACACATAGTTCAAACTGGAAATACCCTATGGGATATAGCTAATTGTTATAAGGTTTCTGTAATTGAAATTAGAGGTTTAAATAATTTAAAAATTAAAGATAAAATTTATAAAGGTAAAAAACTATTTATTCCTATAAATGAAAAAAATAGAAATTTAGTATGTAAGGATACCTCTAAATTAATAGTAAAGGTTGATAAAAGAAAGAAGAAGATATTAAATAAAAAAAATATAGTTTCCAATAAAACTGATTATCTATGGCCTGTTAAAGGAAAGATATTATCAAAATATGGTTTATTGGCTAAAGGTTTGAGAAATGATGGTATTAATATTTCTGCTAATAAAGGTGACCCAGTTTTCGCATCAAAAGATGGAAAAGTTGTGTATGCCGGAAATGAAATCCAGGCATTTGGTAATTTAATTTTAATTAAACATTATGATAATAAAACTACAGCTTATGCACATCTTGATAAAATTAAGGTAAAAAAAGGGCAAACTGTTAAAAAGGGAGAAGTTATTGCTGTCTTAGGTAATAGTGGAAAAGTATCAAAGCCACAGTTACATTTTGAACTAAGGGATTCTAATGGTCCTTTAAACCCATTAAAGTATTTGCCTTAAGGTCTTAATTTATTTTTTTGTTTTCCTGCTAAATCTTGAATAAATTGCCAAGCAACTCTACCTGACCTTGAACCTCTTGTTACAGACCATTCTATAGCAAGATTTTTTAGGTCATTATCATCTATTTTAAATTTATAATAACTGGCATAAGTATTCACTATATCTAGATAATCTGATTGAGAGCATTGATAAAAACCTAACCAAAGACCGAATCTATCAGATAAAGAAATTTTTTCTTCAACACTTTCTGATGGAGAAATCGATGTTGAGCTTTCATTTTCGATCATAGATCTTGGCATTAAGTGCCTTCTATTTGAGGTTGCATAAAAGATAATATTATGTGATCTTTCCATTATTCCTCCATCAAGAACTGTTTTGAGAGATTTGTAATTATTTTCATTTTCATTAAATGAAAGATCATCACAATATATAATAAATCTATGGTCGTAACTATTTAATTGAGAAATTAATAATGGTAGTGTTTTGATATCATCCCTGTAAATTTCTATTAAAATTAAACGTTTCTTTTTATTTTTTAAGCTTATTTCTCTATGAACAGACTTTACTAAAGATGATTTTCCCATACCTCTAGCTCCCCACAATAATACATTATTTGCAGGATAACCTGATGAAAACTGTTTAGTATTTTCTAAAAGAATTGATTTTGTATGATCAATTCCTTTTAATAAATCAATATCTATTGCATTGATTGATTTTACAGGAATTAAGGAAAAATTTTCTGCAGACCACAAATAACCGTTTTCAGAGGTTATATTAATCTTACTTTCATTATTTAATTTCGAGAGTTTTTCAAGAGATTTAGTAGACCTTTCAATTAAATTTAAAATTTTATTATTAAAATCCATGTTTTATTCCTATTTTGGTGATATGATTAATAGTTTTTGTTGCAATAATATAGTATTTACTATTTATTACGTTAAACCTTCATTATATAGTTTGCAATATAAGGTTTAGAAGTTATATTTTTTTTATTTAAGGAGATGATATGTTTATTTCAGAAGCTATGGCACAAGGAGCAGGAGGAGGATCTGGTTTTTTAATTCAAATCGCACCTCTAGTTTTAATATTTGCAGTTTTTTATTTTTTATTAATAAGGCCACAACAAAAAAAAATGAAAGATCATAGGTCAATGGTAGAAGCTTTAACTAAGGGCGATAAAATAGTAACCGCTGGAGGCTTATTAGGGACTATAGCAAAAATTGAGGATGAAAGAATTGCGTCTGTAGAAATTTCAGATAATGTAAAAGTGAAAGTTGTTAGATCAACAATAACTGAAGTTGTGTCCTCAAAGGACGCTATTACTAAAAAATAATTATCAATTATATAATGAATTATAGGACAATCAATGCTTGTTTTTGAAAATTGGAAAAAAATATTAGTATTAACCATAAGTATTTTTGCTATTATTTTTTCTTTACCAAATTTTTTATCTAAAGAATTAACTAATAACTCTCTGAGTTTTTTAAAATCTGGAGAAATTAGATTAGGTCTAGACCTTCAAGGTGGTTCTTATTTATTGCTTAAGGTTGAATCAGAAAGTTTACAAACTGATAGATTAAATTCTTTAGCAGATGAACTTAGATTAGCTATGCGAAACTCTTCTCCTAAAATTGGCTATAAAAATTTAAAAGTATCTGGTGCAAAATTAACTTTTACACTTAATAATAAAGAAGATTCATCAAGCATAACAAATGTACTAGTTAATATTGATAAAGAATTTATCCTTAATGTAGATGATCTTAATAATATTGAAGTATTAATGTCTGAAGCAAAAATTAAAGAAATAAGTGATTATGCGATATTACAGTCGATTGAAATTATTAGAAGAAGGGTTGATGAAGTAGGAACAAATGAGCCAATTATACAGAGACAAGGTGATGATAGAATATTAGTCCAACTTCCTGGCTTAGAGGAGCCTGAAAGAATTAAAAAATTATTAGGCAAAACAGCTAGAATGAATTTTAGAATGGTAAATGAAACAGCTAGTGTTGAAGACGCTCTATCAGGTAGAGTTCCTCCTGGTTCAGATTTATTATTTGAGTTTGATGAGAGAACTGGTGAAAAGTCAGTTCCTTATGTTATTTATAAAAGAATAGGAGTTTCAGGAGAACAATTAATAGACGCAAACCCAAGTATGGATCAAAATAACCAACCAGTAGTTAGTATAAGGTTTGATACGTCAGGAGCTAGAAAGTTTGGAGAGCTCACATCTAAAAATGTTGGTAAAAGGTTTGCAATAGTTCTGGATGGAGAGGTAATAAGTGCTCCAGTAATCAGAGAGGCTATTGCTGGTGGCAGTGGACAAATTTCAGGTAATTTTACCTTTGAAACAGCAAGTGATTTATCTGTCTTATTAAGGGCAGGAGCTTTGCCTGCTCCACTAACAATTCTTGAAGAAAGGTCTGTTGGGCCATCACTTGGGGAAGATTCTATAAATGCTGGAATGTACGCAGGTATAATTGCAGTTATTTTAGTTGTTATATATATGCTTATTATTTATGGAGCAAGATTTGGAGTTGCAGCCAATATATCGCTAATCGTAAATGTTTTATTAATAATTTCATTACTAGGAATACTAGATGCAACATTAACATTGCCAGGGCTAGCAGGTATTGCATTAACTATTGGAATGGCAGTGGATGCAAATGTTCTTATTTTTGAAAGAATTAGAGAAGAATCTAGGGCGGGTAGGTCTGATATCGGAGCTATAGATAATGGTTTTAAAGAAGCATTTAGAACAATTGTTGATGCTAATATTACTACTTTACTTGCTGCATTAATATTGTTTCAATTTGGCTCTGGTCCAGTTAAAGGCTTTGCAGTTACTTTAGCGCTTGGTGTAATAACAACTATGTTTAGCTCTTTATTATTAAGTAGGGGTATCATTACTTTTTGGTACAATAAATTTAAACCAACTAGTTTAAACATTTAAAGTAGGAGAATTTATTAGTGTTAAGGTTAATTTCTGATAATACAAGTGTTAAGTTCATAAGATTAAAGTTAGTTTCTTTCTCAATTTCGGCTATTTTATCTTTAGCTTCAATTCTTGCAGTTATTTTTATAGGTTTAAATTTAGGAATAGATTTTAAAGGTGGTATTTTGTTAGAAGTAAGAACTTCATCTAATATAAGTATAGCTAAAATAAGAAATGAAATTTCTAATTTAAATATAGGAGAAATTTCTATTCAAGAATTTGGACAAGATTCAGATTATTTAATTAGAGTTGAAAGGCAAGAAGGCTCAGATAATGCACAGCAAATTGCTGTTGAAGCAATTAAAGCATCTTTAAATAAGGCTTTTTCTAAAGATATTGAATATAGGAGATTAGAATACGTGGGTCCGACAGTAAGTAAAGACCTTGTTAAAGATGGTGTTATGGCCATTATATTTGCTATCATAGCAATGCTTGCATATATATGGTTTAGATTTGAATTGCCTTTTGCTTTAGGGGCTATTGTTGCTTTAGTGCATGATATTACACTGACTATGGGCTTATTTGCAATATTAGGTTTAGAATTTAATTTGGCAACAGTAGCGGCTATATTACTCATAATTGGATATTCCATGAATGATACTGTTGTTGTTTATGACAGAATTAGAGAAAATCTCAGAAAATTCAAAAAAATGAATTTAAATGACTTATTAGACAAAAGTATAAATGAAACATTATCAAGAACAATTAATACAACAGTCACCACTATATTGGCTTTAGGTGCTTTATACTTGTTTGGAGGTCAGATAATAGCTGATTTTGCATTTGCAATGCTTTGGGGTATAGTTGTAGGTACGTACTCTTCTATCTTCATAGCCTCTACTATATTGGTATATGTTAATGTACGAAGAACTAAAGAACCAGAAAGTTAAAGTGTTTTATGGATCTAGAATTATATCCTAAAAATGATGCACCCTATATAGAAGGTTATGGCAAAGGATATATAAATATATCTGGTAATAAAATAAGTAATACTGTTTTATTATTATCTGATAAATATATTAATATAAGTAATGTATTGGATGATAAGAGTAAAAACATTATAAATATAAATATAGAGCATTATAAGCCTGATTTAATTTTATATGGCTCTATTAAAGGCTTAGGTCATCAATCAGAAATGCAATTTTTTTTAAAGGCCTCTAATATAGCCTTAGAAGTTATGCAAATAGGACCTGCTTGCAGGACGTGGTCAGTTCTTATAGGTGATGGAAGAAACATTTGTGCGGTCATTGAAACAAATTAATAAATATTCTGACGAACTAACTATAGAAAAAGAAATAAAATTAAATTGTTATCATTCTTACATTAGTAGTTATTTTGTAAAATCTGATTTAAGACTTAAATTATTATCTATTATTTATATAGATATAGAATTAAATAAAATATTAAAATTAAATACAGAAAATAATATTTTAATTGTAAAATTTGAATGGTGGAAGGTGTCATGCCAAGAGTCTTTAGTAGGAAAACCTTTTGCAGTACCTATATTAAGAATATTAAACCAATTATTTTATGAAGATAAAATTATTAAATTAAGAATATTAAATTTAATACAATTTTTTCAAGTTTATGCCTTAGAGAAAAACTCAAGATATAAAATGAAGTACTATCATAGGTATATAAAATATAAAAATGATTTTCTAACATATATTTTAGATATTAAAACTATTGATAATCGGGCTTATAAAGCTTTAAATTATGCTCTTCTTTATAAGACATATGAAAAATTTAATAAAAATAAAGAAAAAAACATTTGTTTAAAAAAATCTAAATTATACTGTAAAAGACCAAGCTCTAATGTTTTAATTCTATTTTTATTGAATTCTAAATTAAATTTTAATAAATTATTGCTTCTAAAACAAATTTTTTATGTAAAATTTAGATATTGGTAATTTATATTCTTGATATATAGTTTCATTACTTTATGTATTTTTTTAAATATTTAGCTGTATAACTTTTTTTGTTTATAATTATTTCTTTAGGTGTTCCTTCTACTACTATACTACCACCTTTATCTCCACCTTCCGGTCCTAAATCTACAATCCAATCAGATGACTTTATTATATCTAGATTATGCTCAATAACTATTATTGTATTGCCTTTATCTACTAAAGAATTTAGGACATCTAATAGTTTCTTCACATCTTCAAAATGCAGTCCTGTAGTTGGCTCGTCTAATATGTATATAGTATTACCGGTTGCTCTTTTAGAGAGTTCTTTTGAGAGTTTTATTCTTTGCGCTTCTCCTCCAGATAAAGTGGTGGCAGCTTGTCCTAGCTTAATATAATTTAAACCAACATCAGACAAGGTTTTCACTTTATTATATATAGATGGTATTGATTTAAAAAATAAGATAGATTCTTCAATTGTCATATTAAGAATATCACTTATATTTTTGTTTTTAATTGATATTTCTAAAGTTTCTCTGTTGTATCGTTTTCCCTTGCATTCATCACATTCTACATATATATCCGGTAAAAAATGCATTTCTATTTTTACAATTCCGTCACCTTGACATGCTTCACACCTTCCTCCTTTTACATTAAAAGAAAATCTTCCAGGCTTATAGCCACGTACTTTAGCATCTGTACTTTGTGCAAAGTATTCTCTTATAGGAGTAAATGCACCAGTATATGTAGCTGGATTAGATCTAGGTGTCCTTCCAATTGGAGCTTGATTAATTTCTACAATTTTATCTATATGTTTTAGACCGCTAATTTTTGTATATTTCCCAATATGCAACTTGCTTTTGTTATTTATTTCCTTTTCCATAGCAGGTAAAAGAGTATCTACTATTAAAGATGATTTGCCACTTCCAGAAACGCCTGTAATGCATATAAAATTGCCTATAGGCAGTTTTAAATTTATATCTTTTAAGTTATTAAGGCTAGCACCTTCTAAATAGATAAACTGTTCCTTATTTATTTTTCTTTTTATTTTTGGAATAGCTATACTATTTCTTCCTGATAAATAATTCCCAGTTAAACTATTTTTATTATTACATATTTGTTTTGGTGTTCCTTTGGCAATAATATTACCACCATTTATGCCTGCACCTACTCCTATATCAACTATATAGTCAGATGCAAACATTGCTTCCTCATCATGCTCAACGACAATTACAGTGTTTCCTAAGTTTCTTAAGTTTTTTAATGTTTCAATTAATTTAATATTATCTCTTTGGTGTAACCCTATAGAAGGCTCATCTAAGACATATAAAATTCCAGTAAGTCCAGAACCAATTTGGGATGCTAATCTTATTCTCTGGCTTTCTCCTCCTGATAATGTATTAGATTTTCTATTTAATGTTAAGTAGTCAAGGCCTACATCAATTAAAAATTTTAATCTTAATGAAATTTCTTTTATAATGGGGGTAGAAATTTCTATATTTTGCTTTGTTAAGTTTGTATTAATATTATTAATCCACTTTTCCATATTAACAATTGTCATCATTGAGATTTCTGCAATATTTTTATTATCTATTTTTACTGATAAAGCTTGTTCATTAAGCCTATATCCAAGACATTTTTGACATTCTTTTATTGATTGATATTTTGAATACTCATCTCTAAACCATGAATCAGTTGATTCTAACATTCTTTTTTCAAGAGAAGGGACTACGCCAATAAAAGGCTTATTAACTAAAATTTTTTCTTCATTATTAAAGAATTCAATTGAAATATGATCTTCACCACTTCCGTATAAAATTTGTTCTTTATTTTCTTTAGATAAATTCTTCCAACTGTCATTTAAGGACATCCCATTATGTTTTGAAAGACCTTTTAAAGCTTGATTATAGAAGTCTTTTCCTTTGCCTGACCAAGCTTTTATGGCCCCATCATTAATACTTAAGTTGTCATTTGGAATTATCAGATCTTCATCAAAAAAGCTTTCTTCACCTATACCATCGCACTTACTACAGGCACCCGATGGGCTATTAAAAGAAAAAAGTCTTGGTTCTATCTCGTCAATAGTAAATCCTGAGACTGGGCATGCAAATTTTGAAGAATAAATGCTTATTACTTGTTGATCAATATTTTCTATATACAGAAGGCCATCAGACATTGATAAACAAGTTTCTATGCTTTCAGCAAGTCTTTGATCAATATTTTGTTTTACAATAATTCTGTCTACTACTACTTCAATATTATTTTTAGAGTTTTTGTCTAATATAGGTGTTTCATCTATTGAATATAATTCATTATTAATTTTAATTCTTTGAAAACCCTTTTTGATAAGAGCTAGTATTTCTTTTTTATGTTCTCCTTTTCTGTTCCTTACAATAGGAGCTAGTAAATAAATTTTATTTTCATTATTATTTAATTTTATTGAATCAACCATCTGTGAAATGCTCTGACTAGTAATAGGTTTTCCTGTTTGAGGTGAAAAGGCGGTACCAACTCTAGCATATAGAAGCCTTAAATAATCATTAATTTCAGTAACTGTAGATACTGTTGACCTTGGATTGTGAGAAACTGATTTTTGGTTTATAGCAATAGAAGGAGATAAACCGCCTATATATTCTACTTTAGGTTTTTTCATCAATTCTAAAAACTGTCTTGCATAAGCAGAAAGGCTCTCAACATATCTTCTTTGACCTTCTGCATATATTGTATCAAAGGCTAGAGATGATTTTCCACTTCCAGAAACTCCTGTAAAAACAATTAATTTATTTTTTGGTATATCTAAATTAATATTTTTTAAATTATTTTCGCAAGCGCCTATTATTTTTAAAAAATTTGAGTTTATAGACTTGTTCTCTGGCATAATATTACCTTATAATATTTATATTTATTTATATAAAGCAGTTGTATAAACTTAGCGAGTTTTGTGTTATAATATATATATAATTTATTATGTAAGGAGTAATTATGTCAGGAAGCGTAAATAAAGTAATATTAATTGGAAATGTTGGGCAAGACCCTGAAATTAGATCCTTTCAGACTGGTGGAAAAGTTTGTAATTTATCTATTGCTACGAGTGAGAGATGGAAAGATAGAGAAACTAAAGAGCAAAAAGAGAGGACACAATGGCATAGAGTAGTCGTATTTAATGAGCCTTTAATAAATTTGATTGAAATGTATGTTAAAAAAGGTTCAAAATT
>ENA-OWPI01001212-OWPI01001212.1-marine-metagenome-genome-assembly--contig:-NODE-1212-length-30011-cov-8.729939_pt1 | contig 30011 bp, 24 predicted proteins | sample MGYA00238138_ERZ651775 | MGnify/ENA primary metagenome ERZ651775 (study PRJEB26906, sample SAMN06265043) | marine metagenome | isolation source: Helgoland LTER site | place: Germany:Helgoland, sampling...
GAGTTTCATCACCAAGGCAAAATGGTACTCAGCACTGGCGGCGCCGTTCAAGTTGATACATTGAGCGGCTATAGTGAAATGGCGACCCAATTGATGGCGGATTTGGGGATCGATGAAGACATGATTGAAGCCATGCAACGGCAGACCCCAACGGACTATCTGTTGGGGGGGCAGATGCAGGCAGACGTTGGACTTTCGATCAAGGGCGAGGGCGAGCATGAGCACGTGACCATTGGCGGTCATTGGCTTAAATTTTTTCATGGCCGAGGTGATTACGTATCGGCAGTTGAGGCGCTGCCGATTCCTGAGGATCAACAGGCAAAGCTGATTGCGTTCTTTGGTGGCGATGAGGATTACCTCGATGACTTATCCCTGTTAGATAAATGGGAATACATTAACGACACCCGCTATAACCATTTTTTGATTGACCGCGTTGGCCTCACCCGCGAAACCTTGCCGATTCTGGGCGCGCATTTGTCGGTTTTGAATGGGCCTTCTGGCTGGCAACACACCGTGTATGAAGCCATTTTGGCTGGCGCGCCAGGGTTGCGCGCACTGGGCTGGGTTACGAACTTTATCGATAGTGCAGCGGCAGCGGTGCTGGATGATGTATCCGAGATCCGAATGTTTCCTGACGGCAATGCATCGGTTGCGCGATTGCTGGTTCAGGCGCTAATCCCGGAGGTCGCACCTGCTATGGACGGCATCTCGGATGTCGCAATCGCGCAGTTTGACTACGATGCGCTGGATGAGGCCAAGCAAAACATTCGGGTGCGTTTGAGCAGCACGGTTGTGGGTGTTAAGGAAATGACTGACGAAAAAGTCCAAGTCGACTATGTCAAAAATGGTGAGCCCTTGCGTGTGACCGCGAACCATTGCGTGCTGGCGTGTTACAACGCAATGATTCCGCATCTCTGCCCAGAGATGAGCGATGCCCAGAAGCAGGGACTAAGCTATGGTGAAAAGGTGCCCTTCGTCTTTGCCAATGTCTTGTTGGCAGATGGCGTCGCCTTTTCGCAGCTGGGGCTGACAATCACGCAGTGTCCTTTTGATGCCTTTCAGTGGGTAGTCGCAGGCCCAACCATGACGACCGGCGGGTATGCGCCGCCCCGAACGGCAGCAGACCCGATGGTCGTGTTTATGATGGGCTCGCCAACCCCAGCCGATGACGAGACGAGCGCCGCACGAGATTTGTTTCGCCGCGGGCGGCATAAAATTTATGCAACAACGTTTGCCGAGTATGAACAAAATATTCGCGATCAACTCCAGTCACTACTCGGTGGATACGGGTTCGATCACGAAACTGATATTCAAGCCATCACTGTAAATCGCATCCCGCATGGCTATGCCTATTGGTATTGGGGTCTCGATGATCCTGAATGGTCGCCGGGACAAGCCCCGCATGAGATCGGCCGAAAACAGTTTGGTCGAATCTCGATCGCCAACTCAGATTCACAAGCCCGGCCTTATATGGACGGCGCTTTCGATGCCGCTTTTCGAGCGGTGGATGAACAAATTGCGTAGATTTGTAGGAACGGTTCCTTTGAAGTTTTTGATCGCTTTTCAAAAAAAAGCATCAAGGGTGAAAAATTGGAGACACTGCTTAATGAGCTGAAATGTCTGGGTTTGAAGCTAATCGATTGGTGGATAGCCTTCACAATGTCCCAATATTATCGGCGCTATTGAGGAAAAGATGGTTTGCCGTGTTGTTGGTTACAGGGTGATCTCGCATCGTTAGCTGGCGTGTCTGAATGGGGCGCCGCGATTCAAACGATCCGCAAAAGCGCCTGCAGAAACGCGCAATAAAATACAGTCGATAAATTGCTTCTGCTAAGGGGCGATCTTTGTTATCGCATCGCCTAAGTTCCTAAGCTGGACACCCCCGGCACGCCATGGGCCGTGCATTGCAGTAAGCCATCGCCTCAATACGTCGCGAGCAGCCTTTGTACACTTGTTAGCCAATTACCGGTCGGTGCAAGGCTGATTAGAGTATCTGCAATTTAGTCCCGGCTGACGCGGCCGTAACTGTTAACACGGTTAAAAAAATGTTAATAATGAACCTCAATTTAGCCCGCCAGGAACCAACGATGTCAGAAGCAGCCGCTCTTAAAACTGAAATCAGAAGAAACATGACCTATCCGCCGGCGTTTGCAACGCCTGCTGAGGAGAGACAAGAACGCAAGCGCAAGCTCACGGCCGCGCTCCGGGTTTTCGGGAAGTTTGGCTTTGATGAGGGCGTAGCAGGGCACTTTACCGTTCGCGATCCAGAGCGCCTCGATCACTTTTGGGTAAACCCCTTTGGCCGTTCGTTTAAACAGATGCGGGTCTCAGACTTGATTCTGGTGAATCATGACGGCGAAATTGTCGAAGGCGACGGATTGCTCAATCAAGCCGCGTTCGCGATCCATTCCCAGATCCATAAGAATTTGCCTCACGTGACGGCAGCCGCGCATACCCACTCGTTGTATGGCAAAGCTTGGGCGAGCTTAGGCCGTTTGCTTGATCCGCTAACGCAAGATTCTTGCGCGTTCTATGAAGATCACGTGCTATTCAATGACTATACGGGTGTGGTGCTCGACACCTCAGAAGGCGAGCGGATCTCAGCAGCGCTCGGCACAAAAAAAGCAGCGATTCTCCAAAATCACGGTTTGTTAACCGTCGGTCAAACGGTTGACGAGGTCGCGTGGTGGTACATCAGTATGGAGCGAAGCTGTCAGGCGCAACTGTTAGCGGAAGCCGCCGGAACACCGGTGCACATAAGGCCTGAAATCGCATCACTCACCCAGAAACAGGTTGGCCAGCCCTCAGGCGGCTACTTCAGTTTCAAACCGATATATGAGGTCATGTTGGCTGAGCAACCCGAGATGTTTGACGACCAATAAGCCCCAAGGTCGGTGATAGCGGGCGGGGTCCTTGTTTCTATGTGTGGTGTCGTCTGGGCTCGGGTGAAGAAAAATTGGAGGCTGGGGTCGGAAGTCAAACCGAGCAAATTGAGCCTTTAAAAAGGGCTTACGTTGTTGTTACACCGTTTTCGTTACAGCAACGTGAAGAGAAAATGATCCGTGTTCGATGTCTGATCATTAGTAAAGCGTAGTCTTGCCAAGGGCTGTGTAAATCAACGCCCTTCTGGAAGTGGCAATCGCGCTACCCCCTAATCCTATCTGACGTCAAAGTATGCCGACAATCTGCCCATGCTTAGAGCAATAATAATAAGGTGCTGATAAGTATCGCAGATCTTGACATAACTAAAATCGTAACGAAATTGCTTGCAAGGGTGTTTTCTGCGACGAGGTTACCGCCCCATCGCCAGTGATGGTTAAAACCCACTAAAAACTTTCACTGATATACTCCGATAGATCATTGATGTCGGCATCACTCAATAAACTTGCTTGACTCCACATCATTACGGATTGTCTGCCAACCTTTTCTTTATTTTTGTAGGCAGTCAAACGCCCTTTGATATAGGAAAGGGCTTGCCCTTGTAGTTTAGGACCGATGCCACCTTCACCATTACCACCGTGACATGACGCACAACCTGCGTACTTTTTCTCGCCAGCAGAGACAACCTTCACAGGTTTAGCAGGAGCGTCGCCTGCGATTGCGACGGTGGGACTAAACAGCTCGTATTCAACTGTCTTTGGTTGTTCCTTCGGTGGGGTTACTCTCGTTCCGAATATCTTGTTCGGGTCGCAGGCCGTCAGCAGCATTGCCAGCGGTATCAATAGCCATAAGTTCTTTCGTGTCATGTTTTAGTGCCTCAAACACTTTCTGTGTCGCAGTCTTATTCGTTTCTCATCCTGCGATGGACCACACGAAATTAAAGTAAGTGTTGGGCAAAGCACTCAATAGGTCTTCATGAAGTCTAATGAGTTGTCGAGAATCTCGATTAAAGTATTTTTAGAGTGTCTGCCAAGCATTTATTGCTTATTTGCTCGTTTGAAATCTGCAGGTTGCAAAACAAGGGGAGGGTGTATTGGAGGCTGGGGTCGGAATCGAACCGGCGTAAACGGTGTTGCAGACCGCTGCATGACCACTCTGCCACCCAGCCTCACGGAGCAGATGATAGCCTAGTTGAATTTGAACTGCATCTTTTAACTTAATCGGGTGCGTCATCTTTATTGAAATGCGCGAGTGCTGGTGCGGACTTGATTAGATTGAAATAGCCTCAACCTTGGGTGTTCTGGGGACGCCTCGAAACGATTAAAGCGTGCGGCACTAACAAGGCGAATAACGGGAGGCGGGTTGAAATGACTTCTAGCATTTGTCTGGTGACCCTCGGCCGGTTATAGGGTATCGAGATAAGGTGCCAAAAACTCGCCTAACTTAGCCAATGTTAGGGGCTTGGTGATAACGTCATTAAACCCCAGGTTATGGTATTCATTTATTTGCGACGCTTGCGCATTGGCCGTAAATGCGATGATGTAGGGTGCATAGATTTCATCATCATCAGCTAGCCACTGGCGAAGCTCGATTCCGGTGTGAATGGGCATTTGAATATCAGTAATAATCAAATCATAGCGATTTTCTCTTGCTAGCTTCAGCCCTTCGAGGGCAGATTCCACCATGGTTAATGCGACTGAAAACTTAGCCATCATGGCTTTCATGACGATTCGATTCATGTCGGTGTCTTCGACATACAGCACTTTGAGTAAGTTGTCATGATTAGCGCCCAACTCTGAGTCTGGTGCTTGCTGCTGGGCGCGGGATTTAGGCCCTTCTATTTCCGCGGCTGTCGATGAGATAGCCGCTGGTAGTATCAATTCAAAACTGAAGGTGCTGCCCACTCCGAGTGTGCTTTGCACTACCAGTTTTGAATTCATGATGGCGAGAATCTGTTTGACAATGCTGATACCCAGGCCAGTGCCGCCGAATTCACGACTGAAGCCAGTGGCGCCCTGGAAAAACGGGTCACCTAAGCGGGTCAAAGTCTCTTGATTCATACCGATGCCAGTATCCGTGATTTTGAACCGCAAGGCGAAATCGCCTGACGAATGAGGTTGGCAGTCTAGTGTCATTGAAACGTCACCTTGTTCGGTGAATTTTCGAGCATTACCGACAATATTCGTTATAACCTGGGTTATACGGCGAGCATCACCGAGCAATCTAAGCTGCTCATCGCCTTTAAAGTCTGCTTTGAAGTTGATTGAGGTTGCTTCAAACAAAACATGGCACATTGCCTTGCTTTGTTGAAAGAGAGCGAATAACCCAAAAGGTTCCCTGACCAAGGTGAGGTCGTGATCTAATGTTTTTTGAAAATCAAGCAGTTCGTTAATCAACGACAGAAGCGTTTGCGATGACGATTTTGCAACGGATAGATATTGCGGCAATTGAATATCATCTGATCCCTTGGTGGTGCTAATGAGATCAAGGCAAGCAACTATACTGTGCAGCGGCGTGCGCAGTTCATGGGTCATTGCAGACATGAAAGCATCTTTGGATACCAACGCTTCGCGTAATTGTTTTTCCTGTTCTTTCAACTCGGTTACATCAACCAAATACCTCAGCAAGTATCTTTCCTGATCCGCAATATCGGGCTCTATGACGCGCATGGCGCCTATAAAAGTGCGTGTTTCTTCCTCATTAGAAAGAACCTGGTCCCAAGGACCCAATGCACCCGCCTGCCAGGCGGATTCTATCCGCTTAGATTCTGTGCCCGGATCAAGCTCGACAAAGCCCTGATCCTGAAGAGCCCGATAGGCGCTATTCTCAAGCACATGGTCCTGTACTCGACTTTCTAGCGCGACACTGATGGGCAGGGCATCTAATACCGATGCACCGACGACTCTCTGATTATCGATGGCATCGGCAATTCTTTTGTTAACGGTGATATCACGCAGAAAAACCACCCACTGGTCCTCCTGGTTGATGTTTAGGGCTGTAATAAAGCCTTCCAGATCAATCTTGTCGTTACTTTTAGCGTGTCCGGTTAATTCAATCAGGTCATCGCTCAGGGCGGGGGCGTTAAAGACCCCGTCGGAATAAAAGCGTCGTGCGTCTTCTTCAATCAACAGAAGCCGCGGCATGGGTTGATTAATAGCTTCCTCAGGGCTTAAGCCAAACATCTTGCTGGCGCGCGAATTCCACTGTTGAATACGGCCTTCGTTATCCAGGCACACTATTGCGTCAAAGGAACTGTCGATGATTTCATTCGTTGTTTTTTGGGCGGATTTAAGCGCTTCCAGCGCACCGGAAAGTGCTTTAGTCCGTTCTAAAACTTTGCGCTCCAAAGAACTGGTTAATTCTTCATTGCGGGCATTCTGGTCTTTGAGGTTCTGCTGCAACTGAATCAAAGCACCGAGCAATTTGGCGATTTCATCCTTGCCTGATGGCTTCGATATATCGGTATCCAGCTCTCCTGCACCGAGCGCATCTGCCGACTTAATAGAAGCTAAAATCGGCCTAATCACACCTGCTTGAACGATTCGATAGACGATAAACTGTAGAATCAGGATTGCGATGAAGGCGGCGTACAAATTCAAATTAATCGTCCGCAATCGGCTTGCGAATTGCTCTCGGCTGAAACCAACTTCGATAAAGCCTCTTTGATTACTGGTCGTAAAAGGCGCCCTGGCGACCAGAAATTTTAAAGGGTCCACTCCGGCTTCTAACTCTGATTCGGCCTCACCGGGGAATGCAGCCAGTAATTCAAAGGAGGGCCCTTCTGCAACGAAAATCCCAGCAACCGAAATATTGGCATCAGCTTTTAGGAACGCATTGAACTCAGCCAAGGCTTCCAAACTTTCTTCCTCGAGTGCGATATTCACACTCAGGGCAATTGTTTTGGCAATACTGAAGAGCTCATTTTCTGTGTTTTCATTGAGTATTTTAGTGAGTCGATCCGGCACGATGCCGATCAGCACAATCGCAAACAGGGTGGTTGTAATCAGAAAGGGGAAAAAAATTCTGGTGGTAATGGAGTGCCTGTTCATAACGCTTTTACGAGCAATGCACCAAGGCTATCGTGATTTTGGGCCCTAATAACGGCCGCGGCGCCCGGTGTTTTTAGGACGAAATCAATTATCTCCTTCTCGGAAGCGGCATACTTCGGCGGATTTCCCCGGCCACTGAAGACTAATTTCAGCCAACGTCTCTGCATCATCATTCCAGTCTCACCAAAAATCTGTAGGCTCACGTGCTCATAAGTCTCGGCTTTTTTACCGGGTAACACCAAGACAATCCGGGCGCCATTCACCCAATTACGCTGCTGACCTTTCAAGATAGCCTCTGCATTGATTTCAGCTGGGTCTATGGTGTTGCTGATATTGGCTATAAATACGAGATCAGCAGGATCTGCGCCTTCGAGGATGTCCGTAAAACTGACGCTCGATAATAAAAGCACCAGGCATAGGCTGTTTTTAAACATGACCTTAAATTCCAATCGAAAGCTGGAATCTCAATGCACTGCGCCGGGACTGAGGCACAGCGCCTTGAAAATCATAGGTTGATAGATCGACTTTTAAATCTAATTGATCACTGATGAAGGCTTTTATTCCGATTCCGAACCGTCTGCGTTTGCCGGGTAAAAAGTGAGTTTCATCCGAATTAACGTTGAGGAGGTCGGTAAAAATAAATGGGTTCACACGGGTCGACCATTTCCATCCCGCGAAAAGATACGATGAGTGGCTTGTGTTTCTGCTGGCGCTTCTAATGGACGATAATTCAGCCAGCATCTCGAATGTTTGATTTTCAAAATGCATCGAACCAGACCAAAGTTGCCAGTCAAGGTCAGTACCGGTAGTTGGCATGGCCATGGGGTGTTTATGACCGGGATCCTGAAGATGGTTAAAGATGCGATCCTGATAGAGCGATGAACGAATCTCAAGATGCTCTGTCGGCTTGATGCCGATCGCCACGGTTTTTGACGCTACACCGTTAGCAAAGCCTCTATCCATTGCACTTTGGCCTGAGGATAGGACAACGTCATAGAAAAAATTGTACTTGCCCAATTGGCTTCCTGAAAAACGAAATCCGAGTTCATGTATTGGAACAAAAAGCTTAAAAGCCAGGGGCCGATCGATTGTCGGGAAGAAATATCGGCCGTGATGATAAGAATCGTTCCAATAATTCACCGGCGTATGCATTTTACCGACAACTAACCGGTGCTTGTCGGTCAGATCTAACTGTAATGTGATTCTTTCGACTTTGACCGTATCTTCCCGATACTTTTTGGGTAGCAGGCTAACTTCTGTTAAAACCGACAGTCGATCGGAAAGGCGCCCGAAGACAAAGATTGCGGTTTCGCCCAATGCTATATCTTGGCCATTGGAATCAGGGTTCTCGGAATACTCGCCATAGGCATAACTGAAGATATTGAGGTTCCAGTTGTCCGAGGGTAATTCAACTGAGTAGGCTTTAGGTAGGCCGGCAATTGATATAACCGTCGTGAGTAATATTAATTTTGAAATAAAACTGCCCATCGTTTTCCCTACTTGTTGTAATGCTTGTGCGGGTAGTGTTCGGTTGCCTGGCGAATTAAAGAATCGTTTTAAGCACACCATATGGAATCAAAGCCGGTTTCCGGAATAATATCGATCTAGCGTTCGTTCTCTAAAGCCTTTCAGGCTGCAAACCGCCCTTGTCATTCCACCCAGGGTTACGTCTAAAGGCGATCTGCACACAAAACCAAGCGCCGGCTCAGATAAGCAATATTATAATATGATTATTTAAAAGTATGTTTATATAAAAACAAATTGGCAGTGAGTCCCGTAAAATTGGGGCTTAATGACTGCTCGGGTTGGACTCGAGCCCGCGTAAATATAGTTGCAGACTACTGCACGATCACTCTGCCACCCAGCCTCACGCTGCAGACGATAGCCTAGTTGAATTTGAACTGCATCTTTTAACTTAAATTGGGTGCCGCATCTTTATTGAAACGCGTATTCGCTTATGCAGCCTTAACCAGAACGAAATAGCATCCACCTCAGGTGATCTGGTAGTCTCGTTAAAACGGTTAAGGAGTTCGACATGAGTCGATTAGAGGGAAAAGTAGCGGTCATTACGGGCGGCGCGGGCGGCATTGGTATTGCGGCGGCAAAACGGTTTGTCGAAGAGGGCGCCAAGGTGCTGTTGGTCGATCTGGATGAGCAAGCGCTTGTGAATGCCAGTAACGAGGTGGGTAGTAATGTCAGCGCCTACTGCGTGGCGGACGTCTCCTCCAAAGCCGATACCGACCGGTTTATCCAGCAGGCGGTAGATGTTTTTGGTGGCGTAGATATTTTTCTGGCCAATGCAGGGATTGAAGGCGAGGTGATCCCGTTTCTTGAAGCCAGCGAGGCCATGTTCGACAAGGTCATGGCCGTGAATGTGAAGGGCGTGTTTTTGGGTGTGCAAAGCATGTTTAAAGCGATGCAGGCTCGGGGTGGCGGCAGCATTATTATCACGTCGTCGGTCGCCGGGATTAAAGGCTCTAGTATGCTTGCGCCCTATGTCACCAGCAAGCACGCGGTGATTGGTTTGATGCGCTCGGCGGCCTTGGCCGGCGCTGAGCATAATATTCGGGTGAACACGGTAAACCCTTCGCCGGTTGAAACCCGGATGATGCGAAGTTTGGAAGAGGGCATGATGCCCGAAGATTTGAACGCGGCCCACGACATGATGAGCGCCAATATACCCTTGGGGCGTTATGCCGAACCCAAAGACATTGCCAATATGATGCTGTTCTTAGCCTCGGATGAAAGCGCGTTTCTAACCGGCGGCGTTTATATGGCCGATGGCGGCACCTCGGCGAAATGATGGTCTGTGAGCTTTAGGTGACCGAAAAGCCATTCTTACCGCCGAGCGTTGCGTCCTTTGCCAAGCTCGGGCCGCTCGAGCGGCTGTTGGTGCTGCTGGATCTCGAGCCGATTGATCGCGACTTGTTTCGCGGTTTTCATCCTCCGGACCGAAAGCGGCGGTTGTTTGGCGGGCAAATCATCGCCCAGGCATTGGTCGCCGCGATGCGCACAACGCCGGATGATCGATTACCGCATTCCCTGCATGCTTACTTTTTACGCCCGGGTGACCCCCTGGTCCCTGCGATCTTCGAGGTTGAGCGAATTCGCGACGGCAAAAGTTTTAATACTCGCCGCATTAAGGTGATCCAGTCGGGCAAGGCAATCTTTAATATGGATGTCTCGTTTCAAGTATCGGAAACGGGGCTTCATCACCAAGATCCGATGCCGGACCTAAGCCCGCCGGATGAAAACAAAATGGTGGCAGGTTTAAAACAGCGGCCGTTTTTAAGCTTTCGGCAAGACCACAAACGGTTGCTGGCAGAAACGCCACAAGATCCAACCCAGCAGCTTTGGATCAAGGCCAATGGTGAGGCGCCGGATGACCCCAGAATCCACCTTGCGCTTTTGGCTTATGAGTCGGATGAAGCGCTTTTGGGCACCGCGAGGATGCCGCATCGGGGCAAGTATCAGCGTGAGTCGATGCAGGTCGCGTCGTTAGATCACAGTATTTGGTTTCATGCACCGGTCGATGTGAATGATTGGTTGCTGTATTGCGTTGATAGCCCGGCCGCAGAAGGCGCAAGGGGCTATACCCGAGGATCGATATATTCTGCAAGCGGAAAATTAGTCGCAAGTTGCATGCAAGAGGGTCTGATTCGGCTGCATTCGTGATAAACTGCTTGCGGCTGCCCGGGTGGTGAAATTGGTAGACACGCAAGACTTAAAATCTTGTTCCCATTAGGGAGTGCCGGTTCGATTCCGGCCCCGGGCACCATTTGACACTTCCGACAACGTCCGAAGAAATTCAATAAAAACAAAAATATCAATAAAAACAGTGAGTTAAAAATCTATTGCTGTTCACTCCAATCTTCTGACTTCCATTGACAGCCTAAAAATTTGTCGGTACTTTTGACGGTATCTGCGGTTCAATTTAGGGATGTACCGTCAAAATGGCACTGGTAAACAGTCAAATCAAACAAGCAAAGCCCCGCGATACCGACTATAAAATAGCGGATGGCGAAGGCATGTATTTGTTAATCAAAAGGAATGGCAGCAAGTACTGGCGTATGGACTATCGATTTCGTGGCAAACGAAAAACCCTGTCGTTGGGTGTGTACCCTAACGTGGGCTTAAAGGATGCACGAGAGAAACGACGTTCAGCCAAAATTCAGCTCAGCAATGACCAAGACCCCAGCGAAGTTCGCAAAGAAGAAAAACGCGCCAGTGCAGTGAATCGTTTTGAGGATGTCGCTCGTCAATGGTGGGAACACAACAAGGAAAGCTGGAGCCATGATCATGGCGTTAGAGTACTCAAGCGTTTGGAAGATAATGCCTTTAAGGACCTCGGACATTTATCCATTGACGAAATCACGCCCAAACAGGTCATTGCCACCATCCGCAAAGTTGAAGCGCGCGGTGCATTAGATGTTGCCAACCGAGTTAAACAATCCATCAATGCGACATGCCGTTTCGCTGTCCAACAAGGTATTGCAACGAGCAACCCCGCAGGTGACCTGGATGGCATCGTCAAACAACGAAAAATTCAGCATAGGGCTTCGTTACCTAGAGAAGAGCTTCCTCAATTCCTAAAAGAGTTGGAAAATTATAGTGATCGTGGTCGTTTGTTGACGCAGCGAGCAATCAAATTACTTTTACTAACCTTCGTACGCTCTGGTGAACTGCGCGGCGCTCGCTGGGATGAGTTTGATACAAAAGGTAAAGTCTGGCGCATCCCTTCTGAACGCATGAAAATGGGTGTTGAACATCTGGTGCCGTTATCTCGCCAGACGTTGGAACTGCTCGAGTTATTGAAAGGCATGACAGGTAAATACGACTTAGTCTTTCCATCAGAGCGTGATCGCAGTCGGGAAATGTCCGATAACACCATGCGAAGGGCCATTTTCAAACTAGGTTATGACGGCACTGAGGATGGCAAAAGCAAGGCTGTTCCTCACGGTTTCAGGGCAACGGCTTGTTCTATTCGTAACGAGTCTGGTTTTAACCCTTATGCGATTGAACGGCAGTTAGCCCACCAAGAGCGTAACAGTGTTAGGGCTGCTTATATCCACCATGCGCGCTTTTTGGATGAGCGCCACCAAATGATGCAATGGTGGGCTGATTATCTGGATGAAATGCGAGTAACAGGAAAAGTAGTGCCTATTTTTTCAAAAGCCAGCAATGAATAAGTTCTTTTTAATTATCATCCGCAACACGAATTTCCTGCCTGAATAGGCGGGCATTTAACAGTTCCATAGGAACAATATACACAACAATCGCCAGATTTTGGCTTGAGTATTTCATGGCACGATTCGCACTCATAGAACCATTGGCAAGCATTGATAGGCATAGACTCTAACTTACTGTGCTTGCAATATGGGCATGTGATTTCAGACTCGGTAAGAATCTCAAGCATCATCAACCCCACTCATTTGGCAATACTTCTCCGTAGGCCAGATAACATCACCGATTGAGACAATAACCATCATCACCAAAGCAGAATAAAACAGATAAGTACTCCAAGCATATTTCCATAGTGGGTAAAGCACCGCGAGAATAACTATTGGTGGTAAGGTTGAAATAAGCCCCCGCCAATGTATACGATGTTTCGACCAGCTATAGATGCTCAAAAGTAATGCAAACCCTGCAAACACAGGAAGTAGCTTATTAATCATCACCCCTTCAAGTTGCCCTAAAAAACCTAGACCTATTGCTGCAGCAAGCGAGCCAAGCGCAGGAAAACATCCTGCACAACTTAAAGCAGCAATCAGTATGCTGCCTACGCTAGCTTTTTCCAGCACACTTTCTATGTTCTTCATAAATCTCACTCATTGACAGCTGTTAATCATCAAGAGTATAAAACCTGTAGTTACTACAGGTTCAAGTGATTATGACAAGTCCAGAGCAAACATTTTCAAGAGGCCAGCTGGCAAAGCACACTGCGGTAAAAAGTGAAACTATCCGTTATTACGAGCGCTGTGGTTTGCTTCATGCCCCAGCTAGAAGCGCTGGCGGCCACAGGATTTATACACAAGATGATGCCAGTAGGTTGATATTCATACGACGCTGCCGGGAGCTAGGCTTTACGCTGGATGAGATAGGCAGCCTGGTAGAGTTAGCTGGAGATGAAAATATGAACTGCTCTCAAGTCCGCGAGCTAACTGCAGAGCACTTACTTGACGTTCAAGGAAAAATTAAAGATTTAAGAAAGATGGAGAGAATGCTGAAGTCAATGGTTAAGCAGTGTGATGAAAACGCCTCTCCTAACTGCCCAATTATTGAAACATTATCTAACTAACGTTTTATACCTGCTGTCTTGATTTAATCCACTGAATAACAGCACTTTCATGCCAACCAACTGAACGGGCGCCAGTTAACCTGACTTGTTTAGGAAACTCACCTTTAGCGATTTCGGCGTAAATTGTTGAACGGGACAACCCGGTCATGCGCTGGACTTCTTTCAGTCGCAAAATCTTAAAGCTCATCATGCATCTCCTTATTTTTGCATAGCTTTATGCTATGCAAAAATAAGGAGACCACAACAAAAAACCTTTCTTTGCTTCTGAAAGGTTTTTTGTAGATCGCTCGATGCCTGATTGTTTTAATAGCCCTACTGAACTGTGGCGACTACAGACTTAGTCGCACCCTAAGACCTGCAATGGCAATAGTGTTGCAGGCAAGTGCCATTAGTTTACTAACGGCACTTTTTCGTGAATCAGGGCCAACCGGATTTCTGTATTCACACACCAAACCCTTGACTCAACTTTTACCTAATCAGGAGGTGATTACCAAAAATGAAAACTCCGGCGATCAGTGGGCTACCCGTCTCTGTGACTCTTTACACAGAGACGGGTCTATCAGACCCGCAAAAAGCATCGCCAAAACAATGTATTAGCTGCACCACCACTGATACAAAAGCCAATCAACGCACCCATGCGACCTTTCAAAACAAAAATTTTGAAAGGCACAGCACGCAACCCGCATACCTCGGTCTGTCCAGGTGTGCCATGCATGGGGTTGTAAACACTGTCCATGCTGTCAACTTTTGGCAGCCGCAGGCTGGGCGAATCAGCCAAGCGCGACCGGCGCTCTATCCGGTTTAACACTCAACAAGATTAGGGTTAGATGGACAAGGTTGGCGGAAATCGGAATTATGGTTATGGCAAGCAGCTTGCCTGGGCAGGAAAAAACGCCTTGGCTGACTATTATGGTGAGGGGCACTTTAGTACCCGCGCTTCTCATGCAGAGCGCTGGAACCAGTTTGCCAGTTTCCTAAAAACTGAGGGTATCAAAGATGCTCGGCAAATCAATAAACAGACCATTGAGGGATATGCGACTTATTTAAAGATCCTGGTCGAAAGCGAAGAAATGAAAGTCGCCTATGCACAAAACTTACTTTCGACGGTGAATATCGTCATGGAAGCCATGCGCAAGGACAAGGCCCTAGCTATCAAACCTGCACAGTGGGTCGGTCAGCGCTCGAACGTTCGCACCACTGTTCCAGCTACTCTGGAACGTTCTAGAACAGACAAGCCATTTCGTCGACTGTTCGAGAAGGGTCAAGAACGGACGATGTACGTTGCTCAATTGGCCAGAACGTTCGGGTTACGTTTTAAAGAAGCATCTCTACTCAACACTAGGCAAGCGCTAAGACAAGCTGAAAGGCTGGGCCGCATCAATATCACCCAAGGCACCAAAGGTGGTCGAGGAAAAGGTGTTGATCGCTGGGTACCTGTCGACCAACACCAGATCAGCCTATTAAAAGAAACTGCCGAGCTACAAGGCAGAGCAGACAACCTTATCCCACCAGATAACACTTATATCCAATGGCGGGACCACGCCTACTATCACTGGCGTGCAGTCAATAAAGACACCGGCATCAAAGGCTTTCATGACATGCGTGCCGCCTACGCCTGTGAACGTTATCTGGAGCTTACTGGATTTCCTGCGCCTGTAGTAACCGGAACACGCCAGGCTCACAAAACCCTGGATACCCAGGCCAGAGTTATTTTGTCTCAGGAATTAGGCCATAACCGGCTCGATGTAATTGCCGCCTATATCGGCAGTAGTAAATAAGGAGAGATTAATGATGCGACCCAGAGGTAAACATCAAGCAAGGCAGCATATGCTGCATCTAATGAAGCGTCGCCTAAAAGGCAGTAGGCAGAAAATTAACAAACATTACAACCAGACACTCTATATGTCTGATGTGTTATGGACAGGGTTCCAGGTCGGGGCCTACCAGTACCAACTCAAACATCTGAAGTGGTTTCTCGAAGAAGGCACCAAGTTTCTACTGCCATCAACCCGTTACCGGTATTGGCTTGCTGCAAAGATAATATTAGAAGCTCTTGATAAAGAGGATGAATGGACTGATCAATTACAAGGCCCTTGGGTAAGCCCCGAAAGTAATGGAAACACGGGCAAGTAAATCTTAGTGCTATTTGCTCTAAGGGCTCCGCCCTGGCCGCAGGGCCATCCCACCCTCGCCGGGAGGCAGATGGGCCAGCGGGCTGCCCCATCACACCAGGGTATATAGATTACTCGGTTCAATGACTACTCGCCGCAGACGGCTGCGTTCCTCATTGAGCCGATATATGCAAAATTATTAAAAATCAAACAACCTGCCTGTTGCAATCACCAATTGAACCCGCAACCCATAACGGATGTTTAGTTTTTCTAAAAGCTGCGGATAGGCGATATCAGGAGTCACTTAGATAGGGGCATTGAAAAGAAGACTTTCATACCATCAAAAATCAGCCAAAAAGAAGGTCAACCTACTCTGCTTGGTTAACCTCCTAATCGATTGTTAAAGTGCTAACGACTTCGATCTAAGTTGTATTAACGAACGGCCAACTGTTTCTTATCCTGTTTTTGATTATTTTTTCCAAGTTAGTCAGCTTCGACAACGCACTTACTATGACGATGTACCCAGTGGTAAAGCACAGGCAATACAAAAAGTGTTAGCAACGTCGACGAAATAATACCTCCAATAACTACCGTTGCCAGCGGCCGCTGTACTTCAGCGCCAGTCCCCGTATTGAGTGCCATAGGTATAAAGCCGAGGCTGGCGACCAATGCTGTCATTAATACCGGACGCAATCGAATTAATGCACCATCAACAACTGATGTCAGAAGATCACCTCTTTCATGCCAGAGGTCACGAATAAAGGCCAGCATGACCAGACCGTTGAGAACGGCAACCCCGGATAGGGCAATAAAACCAACGCCCGCCGAAATAGACAGCGGCATATCCCGCAGCCATAGAGAGAGAACCCCGCCGGTTAGCGCCAAAGGCACGCCAGTAAAAATAATTAACGCATCTTTAAGCGATCCGAAGGCCATCACCAATAAGCCAATAATAATAAGCAGGGTGATGGGTACAACCACGGCTAAGCGTTGGCTGGCAGATTCCAGCTGCTCAAAGGTGCCGCCGTAATCGAGCCAGTAACCCGGTGGTATATCAACGTCGTTGTTAATGCTTGTTTTGACTTCGGTAACAAAGCTGCCGAGGTCACGACCTCTCACATTGGCAGTGACTACTACCCGACGTTTCCCGTTTTCACGGCTGATTTGTGCTGGCCCCGGTGAAATATCCAGCGTTGCGACTTCCTCCAGAGGGATGTAATCGCCATTGGGCAGGGGTACGGGCAAAAACGCCAGACGATCGATATCGCGGCGTAGCGTTTCAGGCAAGCGAACAATCAACTCAAAGCGCCGGTCACCTTCGTACAATAAGCCCGCTGATTCACCGCCAATCGCAGCGGAGACCCAGTCTTGCAGCTCCACTACATTTAATCCGTATCGACCCAAGGCTGTGCGTTTGGGAATGACCGACAAGGTTGGTAGGCCAGTGACTTGCTCAACACGAGCATCCGCTGCTCCCGGCACCTGGTTGATTGCCTTGAGTACATCGTTAGCCGTTAATACCAGTTGATCGAGATCATCGCCAAAGACTTTAATGCCAAGATCAGCACGAACGCCAGATATCAGCTCGTTAAAGCGCATTTGTATCGGTTGGGTAAACTCGTAGTTATTACCGGGCAGTTCTTCAAGCGCTGCTTCCATTTCAGTGACCAGCTCATCCTTGGTTTTCCCAGGATCAGGCCATTCATCACGCGGCTTTAATATTACAAAGTTGTCGGCAACATTGGGTGGCATAGGGTCAGTGGCGATTTCTGCCGTGCCAATGCGCGCAAAAACTTTATCAACCTCTGGGAAAGACTTGATACGTTGTTCAAGAATTCCCTGCATCTCTACCGCCTGCTCTAAGCCGGTGCCTGGAATACGCATGGCATGTAGAGCAATATCCCCTTCGTTTAACTGGGGGATGAATTCTGATCCGAGTGTCGTTGCCAACCAGATACATCCCGCGACCAGTAGCGCAGCAAAGCTAACGACGGCCCAGCGAAATTTAAGCGCCAGCAGCAAGAGGGGTTTATAAAAGGATTTAGTCTTGGTTATCACCACGCTTTCTTTTTCGCTGATCTTGCCGCGTAGGAAAACAGCGACAGCGGCAGGAACAATCGTCAGAGAAAACACCATCGCCGACAACAATGCCATCACCACAGTGGCTGCCATCGGGTGGAACATTTTTCCTTCGACACCGGTAAGAGAGAAGATGGGGATATATACAACAGTAATGATCGCCACGCCGAACAAACTGGGTCGGATGACTTCGGCGGTGGCTGCATATACCGTATCCAAGCGCTCGCGCAATGTTTGTTGGTTGCCATTGTGTTGTGCTTCTGCCAAACGTCGCACCGCGTTTTCAACAATAATGACAGCGCCATCGACAATGAGGCCAAAATCCAGTGCGCCCAGGCTCATCAAATTAGCGGAAACTCCCGTGCGAACCATGCCGGTCATAGTGGCCAACATAGACAACGGGATAACTGCCGCTGTAATCAATGCCGCTCTAATATTACCCAGTAGCGTAAACAGCACGACAATTACCAGCAGTGCACCTTCAAGCAGGTTTTTGGCAACGGTTGCAATGGCCTTGTCTACCAGACGGGTTCGGTCATAGACCGGCTCCGCGCTAACGCCATCGGGTAATGAGTCTTGTACGGCTTCGAGTTTGCTGGCGACATCGCGCGCCACGGTGCGGGAGTTAGCACCGATCAGCATCATTGCTGTACCGAGTACAGTTTCCTTGCCGTTTTGTGTTGCAGCCCCAGAGCGAAGCTCTTTGCCAATACCAATGCTGGCAACATCCTGAATTTTAATCGGCACACTGCCGTGCTCGGTAACGATCACATTGCCGATATCTTCCACCGTAGCTAATTGACCAGGGGAGCGCACTAATAACTGTTGGCCATTGCGCTCGATATAGCCCGCGCCACGATTATCATTGTTGACTTGCAGCGCATTGACCAACTCTTCGATGCTGATGCCGTAGTAAAGCAGTTTCTTGGGGTCGGGCGTGACGTGATATTGTTTGTTGAAACCACCAATGCTGTTGATTTCAATCACGCCTTTGACCTGCGCCAGCTGGGGCTTGATGATCCAGTCCTGAATTTCACGCAAGGCGGTAGCATCATAAGGCTGACCGTTTGTCATCGTCGCATCGGGCGATGCCTGCACGGTGTACATAAAAATTTCGCCCAGCCCGGTCGAGATCGGGCCCATTTCTGGTTCAATGCCCGGCGGCAACACACTTTTAATCGCACCTAAGCGGTTGTCAATCAGATTGCGTGCGGCATAGATATCCGTGCCTTCTTCAAATACCACGGTAACTTGTGACAGCCCATAGCGCGATAGTGAACGGGTATAGGCCAGCTGGGGTAAACCATACAAGGCAGTCTCTACCGGATAGGTAATCCGTTGTTCCGCTTCCAGCGGTGAGTAGCCCGGTGCCGAGGTGTTGATCTGCACCTGAACATTAGTAATGTCCGGTACGGCATCAATCGGTAGTTTTTGATAACTCCAGACACCGACACCGACAACAATCAGTATCAAGCTAAGAAATAGATAGCGCCGCTCAATGGCAAGGCGCAGTATAGAATCAATCATGTTGCGCCCCTTAATGTTCGTGTTCGGCTTCGGATTTTTCAATATCCGCTTTGATCAGATAGCTGTTTCGGTTGACGTAACGCTGACTTTCTTCAAGACCGCTAAGTACCTCAACGTAATGCTCATCTTTACGACCTAGAACTAAGGGGGCAAAGTGGTAAGTATCCTCTTCTTGAACAAATACACCAGAACGTCCGCCCAGCTGCTGCAGGCCGTTCTTTTCAACGGCTAACAGCACATTAAATTCTTCAATAATGATGCGCCCCTCAACCAATAGGCCGGGCGAAAAGCCTAACTGCCGGTTATCCAATGGTACCCGAGCAAGCTGATAGGGTTTATCCAGAGCCGGAATGATATGGTTGATCTTGCCAGTAATTCTTTGAGTATCAGAGATAACCTCAACAGTTTGCCCGGCAACGACATTACCGCTTTGTGCTGGATAGATACGAAACTCGGCCCACAGCGTGTCGAAATCGGCGATAGAAAACAGCACCTGATCCTTAGTCACTTCGCCGGTATTAGCGTGACGCTGAACAATCGTCCCTGAAATTGGCGCACGTACTGAATATTTCTTTAGGCTTGCATCGGATTCCACTTCGGCTAACAAGTCTCCCGCTTTGACGGTGTCGCCGATACTGGCTTTGACGGAGGTGATCAATCCTGAAAAACGTGCGCGCATGTGGCTGAGCTGTTCCGGCCCGGTTGACAGCACACCGTAGCTGGTGATGGTTTGGTGAAGGGTTTGTTCTGTGGCGGCTGTTGTACCAATACCGACTTGGGTAGCCATATTGCTATCGATGCGGCTGGTATTTTCCTCTTCGGTAATCTGAACTTCATGATCGTGGTCGTGATCATCAGAGGCTGCCTGTACGAAAGTAGAATTTGCTGCGCCGAGGGCTGCTGCAATAGTTAGGTATAAATAAAGTCGTGAAATTTTCATGATTAATTCCTGTCGCTCTTTGCAAGCTGTTTTTGCGAAGACGCGGTATCAATAAGGTAAGTTATTAGTGCCTAGTGGTTCTGCAATCAATTGCTCAATGAGAGCCTGATTGAGCTGCGCAGCGGTTGCCGCTTCAATGCGTTGTTGCTTAGCGGTCAGTAGTTCTTCCTGGGCAGCAATCCAATCCTGATAGCGATAGCGCCCGTTCTCATAGGCTTGCTGTGTCAAAGCCAGTGCCTTTTCCAATGCAGGTAAGACCTGAGCATTGAATTGCTCGACTGCAGCTGTATTTTCTTCGCGCTGGGAAAAAGCAGTGAACAAGCGGCTGTGTAGTTTCAGCATGGCATCGGCTTGCTGATAATCCACCGCATTGCGCTCAGCCAATGCCGACGTAATTGAGGAACGATTGCGTTTACCACTGAACAGTGGAATCGAAATACCCGCAACCAATGCCGTGTCACCTGTTTCTTCAAAACGCCTGACACCTAATTGCCAGCCAATGTCCACGCGGCTTTGTGCCCGAGCCAGTTTGACTTCAGCATCTTTCAAGCGCGCCTCACTGGCAAAAATGGCAATGGCAGGAGACTTCTGGGCCCGTTGCAACAAGCTGGCAAAATCATCCGAATTGCCAAAAGCAGACAGGCTGCCACTCAGTTCAGAAAACTGGGGAGTGGTATTACCCCAGAAGCTGCTGAGTACTACTTTCTGTCGCTCAAAGCTGCTCCGTAAGGCTTGCAAACGTATGGATGCTCGGGCGAGTGCCGCTTTAGCTCGCATCACCTCTGCTTCAGGGGCAGCACCTTTAGCCGCTCGTTTCTCAACGGTTTTTAGCATCTGTACAGACAGCGCAACGACCTCTTCTGCCAGGTGAATGTTTTCCTGGGTAGAACGGCAACGAATAAACAGTGCCGTTAGCTCGCCGAGTACATCCAGCGTTGCCGCCTGACGTTCAAAATCCAAGCGGTCGGTTCTGGCATCAACCAACCCAACCCGTGAACGTGCTTTGCCGCCCAGCTCAATCACAGAAGACAGTGCAAGGGTGGTTTCCGCGCTATCAACGCCATTGAATTCTCCGCTGCCCGCTATGTTTTCGACTTCCAGCCCAAGTTGCATGGCCGGGGATAGCGAGCTAGTTTCACGCTGTGCGGCTAGGCTTTGCTCACGAAAGCGGTATTGGTAGAGCTGGGGGTTACTTTTAAGGGTGCGGGCGATAGCCTCTTCCAGCGCCAGAGCTGTGGAAGCATTGCCATACTGTGTCTCGTTGAATGTGGACGAGCTTGGCGTATCTGCCCAGCACAACAGGGTTACGCTACCTAGCAGTAAGGCAGCGACAATGTTTCGTGTTTGCATAATTCATAGTCCGATATTCCGTGAATATTCGTGCACACACCGTTGCTGCAGGCGTAGGTCGCCCCACAGCAGCAGGTATGCTGATAAAGATCAGAAATGATTATGCGTTGGGTGGAGGAGTCGGTGGTGCCTGAGAAAAATTGAGGAAGTGTGGTTGGTAAAAGGCAAACTGTTGATCAGTCATATCACAGTTCAAAGCAGGAACATGACCAACAATACTGCCTGCATGACCATGGCAACAATGCGAGCAGTGACCGTCATCATCATGCGAATCCATAGAAAGAGGATCGCCGCTATCCAAGACGTGCACATACTCGTCTCCATGAGGGTGTTCACCACCAGTGGAATCGACAGCACTTTCGATACCCATAAAGAGCAGCGAGAAGATAAATAGATAGCAGACAAACGGTTTGGACATAGACTATCAGTTTACGCAGTTTTGACGGGTTCTGCACGCATCTCGCCAAGTGCCAGGCGTATAACGTGAAATGCCGCACTGAAATTGAGGCTGGCTATAATCGCAGCGACAATAAGATCGGGCCAGCGAGACGAGGTTGCAAAGACGCCCGCTGCTGCAAACATAACCGCGATATTGCCAATGGCATCGTTGCGGCTGCATAACCAAATAGAGCGCATATTACTGTCGCCTGTGCGATAGCGGTACAACAATACCGCAACAGCAACATTGACAGCCAATGCGAGTATAGCCACTGTTCCCATAACCGACGCTTCAGGCGTACTGCCGACCAGCGCGCGATAAATAGCATTGCCAATCACCCATAGGCCAAAAGCAGCCATGGTCGCGCCCTTAATCAGCGAGGCGCGGGCGCGTAAATGTAGCGCCATCCCCAGTACAAACAGGCTAATCGCGTAGTTAGCTGAGTCACCAAAAAAATCCAACGCATCAGCTTGCAGGGCGATCGAATCACCAACCTGACTAGCGATGATCTCAACCAAAAACATAGCTGCATTCGCGATAAGTGCAATCCATAGTACGCGGCGAAATACAGGATCAACGTTATTGGCTGCCGATGCGGTATCAGATGGACAGTTTGTGCACCCTGGCATTAGTCGTCCTCCTCGGATTGATCCGGCTCGCCGATATGCGCCACCATATCCTCAATCACACACTGGATATGTTCATCTGCTGCGACGTAGAAAACCTGTTTACCACGACGCTCTGAACGGACGATTCTTGCCGCACGTAGCAGGCGCAGATGGTGACTGACCAGTGATTGCGATAGGTCTAGTTTCTCGGCAATGTCCGATACGTTAATTGGAGTATGCAAGCACGTCAGAATAATGCGCAATCTGCTCGTGTCGCCCATAAGGCGGAATAAATCAGCTAATTGCGAAACCTGCTCTTCTGAGGCAATCTTTTTAAGCGGGCGTCTTTCTGTTTTCATAACAACAAACAAATATATGAATATATATTCATATATTTGCAAGATAATTCCATGGAGTCAAGTCCAGCGAGTCTTAAGAATCGTAAATTTGAGATACTGCTGGGTAAGATGTTTAAGGGTACAATGTTTAAATTGGCCGACAAGTGACGTATTCGAAGCCTATTAAATAGCGCTAATTCACTCTATTTAGTCAAAAAGGACTCGAATCAGAAAAATTTTTGGTGCGGGTTCAAATCCCAAACTTTAGGCAAGAATCTGTCGGTATTTATGACGGTATAAAGGCAAAATTGAACTGAATATAACGATTAAAAACAAATAGTTATAACTTGATTCAATACCGGCCCCGGCACCATCTAACGTGTTGTTAATAACGTGTTGTTAATAACGTGTTGTTAATAACGTGTTGTTAATAATAAGTAGGACCTTTTTGGTTCGCTTAGGGGTCATAAAGGTGCAACCCTCTAAAATTGCATCCATCATCTTCCTGCCTTTTCGTTTCACCAACATTGATCCACTTTGCATAGCGCCTCCTTGCACAGCGCCTCTTTGCATAGCGCCTCTTTAAATAGACCCGCTTTGCATCGGTCTTAATTTAGTGCGGTAAAGGCTCGCGTCTAAGAATCTATCCTTGTTGGATGTTGATCCAACAGCAACGTCCCAAGTTGTAAAAATAAAGATTTCTTAACGAGTATTAATATCGCTTACTCGATTTTAATCTTTCTTATTTTTGTCTTTATTCGACTGCCGTACTGGCTACTCATAATGCGCGCTATCTAAACGAGCCTTAGGAGTAGTCCATGAAAAGTCAATTTGTTGCAACGTTATTCGTTTGTGCGGCCCTTGCGGCATGTGACAGCGGAGATATCAACCTCAACCCGTCGACATCGGATAATTCGACAGACAACTCAGTAACCAACTCGAACAATACAGCCGCTGCACCGGTTGCCGAAGAAAACCCTTGCGCCTCGTACGTTAATTCTGGCGGCCAAACGATTGAAGGGGACTTTGACGGTGTTAACTGTACCTATTCTCCGGCATTTGCAGATGCTGGCAATAACATTACGACCGATATCACGATTCCTGAATTGGCCTCAGGCGGCGTGCATGTTTTTAAAGGCAGCTTGTTTGTTGGTGAGGCCCACTCAAATGCGGCAGAACTCACAGCAGCTGGCGTCGCAGAAGGTGGCGATGGCCCCACATTGACGATCGAGGCGGGTGCAACCTTAGCTTGGCCCGATAACACCAAGTTCGTCATCATCAATCGAGGGTCGCAACTCTTTGCCGTTGGAACGCAAGAAAAGCCGATCACGTTTACCGCGACCAAAGATGCCGTTGAAGGCGCCGCTGGGCCAGAGGATGTGCAGTTGTGGGGCGGCATGGTGATCAATGGTTTCGGGGTCAGCAATAAATGTGAATACACCGGAACACGCGGGGATGATCTGGCTTTGGTCGGGGAGTGCAACATCGCAGCTGAAGGTGCAGAGGGTCTTGACGAATCGTATTACGGTGGCGCAAATGATGATGATAGCTCTGGTAGGTTGGAGTATGTCGTCGTCAAACATACCGGCGCACAAGTTGCTAATGGCGATGAGTTGAACGGCATTTCCTTCGGCGGCGTTGGTCGAAATACGATTATTAAAAACCTGCAGGTCTACTCTACCTACGACGATGGGATAGAGATGTTTGGTGGTGCTGTTAATTTCGAAAATTTCGTCGCGATCTATGTGAGGGACGATTCCATTGACGTCGATGAAGGGTATATCGGGTCTGTAACCAATGCGCTTGTGATCCAGCAGGAAACGGATGGTAACCGTTGCGTAGAGGCAGATGGCATCGGCTCTTATTCCAGCAAGTCTGATGAATTTATACAAGATATGTTTACGCGTGGTTTGAACTCGCGACCAACGATCACAGGTCTGACGTGTATCTTTTCTCCAAGTGAAGGAACCCATGATCCGGGTGCGGGTTTGAGATTGCGAGAGGGTCTGTGGCCGACTATTCAAGGGGCTGTTGTCTTCGGCGGCTATGGCGAGGAAGTCAGTGCAGGTGATCACTGGGCGTTACGAGTTGATGATACGGTCGCCTCGGATGGGTTCGCGCTTGGTAATGCAGCGATTTCAGACTCCGTCTTTGCTGCAGTCACCAAGTCGAGCAAAACCATTGCTGGACAGGACGTTTCAGACTGGCTGCAAGCTAACAGTAATACTGTATTTGCTGATCTAACGGCCTCTGTTGATCCAACGCAGGCGGCGAATACGGATTTAATTTTGTTCAGCAGCAGCAATGGTTTCTATTCGGTGCCAGCCGGTGATGTTGTGGTGAACGATGCGTCGCTGCCTGCTCAAGCGGTGGCGCGCGAGATCCTTGGGGCTATCGCGGAGACCAATGATTGGACAGCTGGCTGGACGTTTGGTTTGGATCAAACTTTCTGGTTCCAACAGTAAGAAAGCGACGTTCCATCTCTGTGCGAGCCGCCGTTTTAGGCTCGTACAGATATTTTATTAGGTTAATTAGATAAGGGATCGATATGTCTGTTTTAAAGGAGCGAGCGATCATAAACTCTCAAAGATGCGTTATCTTAGCAATGACACTTTTTTCTGCAGGTTCTTTGGCCTTAGAGGATAGTGCAGCGACTACGCAATCTAGTGAGCCCATGGAAGAAGTGGTCGTGTTAGGCAGATTTTTAAATGCCGCTCAGCAACTATTGAATGAACGCCGCGAGTCGGATTCGGTGGTTGATGTGCTGGATGGCGAATCAATCAGTAGGTTAGGTGATTCTACTGTTGCCAATGCCATGCGTCGGATGACGGGTGTTTCGTTAGTCTCCGATAAATTCGTCTATGTTCGGGGTCTGGGCGAGCGGTATTCCTCAACAACCTTAAACGGCGCCTATATCCCTTCTCCGGATTTAACGAGAAACGTGATCCCGCTTGATATTTTTCCTTCTGCGGTGGTATCTGGACTCTCGGTCCAAAAGACTTTTTCTCCGGATATCCGTGCGAACTTTGCAGGCGGATCCATTGATGTGCGTACGACCGCATTTCCAGATCAGGGCGCTAACTTCAGCATTGAGCTGGGTTCGGGGTTCAACGCAGCGTCTCGCGGCAACCTCATAGCTTATCCTGAGGGGGGTGATGATGATCTCGGTAAGGATGATGGCACTCGAGCGCTACCGATCGGCTTATTGCAGGCAGCAGAACAATATCGGGGTAATTTCAGTGCCGCGACGATACTAAACGGGCTTGCCGCCAGTGGCCAAGCCGATGCATCCTTTGCTGAGGCGCAAGCGATTAATGCCGCCCTTGGCACGCTGCTCAATCGCGATGTCGATATTGAGTCGACGGGCGATAAGCCCGATCAAAATATTCGAATGTCGGGTGGTGCGAACTGGTTGCCTACCGATGATTTAGAACTGGGCTTTCAGCTATCGGGTGGTTACGAATCAAGCTGGCGACAACGTGCCCGAAAAACCTATAATTTTGCGGAGCCTGAGGAACGTTTTTCGACGGAATCTAGAACCACTCAGTCAGTCAGGCTCAATAGTATCTTGAATGTGGGTATGGCCTATGGTCGCGATCATGAAGTCAGTGCAGCCTATTTGTTTATACGCGATACTGACAATGAGGCTGCCGTAGAAGACTTTTTCAACGAAAATCGTACGAAGTCCGATGGTATTGGTTTTAGTCGTTCCAGCGTAGAATTCGAGCAACGCGAGCTGTCTTTGATTCAGCTGGTGGGGGAGCACACACTTGGTGATGATACTCGGTCTGCAATCCCGGTCCTCGATTACTTGCCTTCAGAGCTGGTGGTGACCTGGCAGTACACCGAGTCAGAGGCATCAACGGACATACCGAATGCGGTGCGTTTTAATGCGGATACGGTTACCGATCCAGTATCGGCGACGGTGCTGAGTAGAACGATCCAACGGGATAGCTCTGCCGCCGATTTTCGCTTTACCGAGCTTGAAGACGATGCTTTAAGTTACGGTTACAAAGCGGTTTTGCCAATCGAGTCTGAAAAGCTGATGATTGAGCTGGCTTTCGGTTATCAATTCGATCGCAAAGCGCGGCAATATGCACAGCGAGAATTTGGGCTTGGCTCTGCGAATGTATCGATCGATGGCGGTTTTGGGGAGGTTTTTTCAAATGACAACCTCTTAAATCCCGATAATGAGTTTGAACTGCGTATTCAAGGGGCAGGGTCCAGGAGCTATCTGGCTGCAACGATGACCACGAGCTATTTCGGCATGGCCGATATCTGGTTAGACCAAACTTATCGAGTGTCGGCAGGGATTCGGCGAGAGGACTATGCCCAAGTCGCGGTGCCCTGGAATCTCTTCGGTTACTCGGTTCAGCTGCCGATGGTCACCACGGATTCAGCGGCATTGGCGCGAGCGAGTTTTGAGGACAGCAAGCTTTTCCCTTCACTCACCCTAGGATACTTTGGTGCCTGGTGGGCGGACGAATTTCAGGCTCGGGTTGGTTGGAGTCAAACGGTTATTCGTCCGGATCTGCGAGAAGTGTCTGAAACGAGTTACGTCGACCCTCTGACGGACGAATTGACCTTTGGTAATCCTGACGTTGTGCCGAGTGATATCGATAATTTCGATCTTAGATTTGACTTCTTATGGGACAATGGCAATAACGTGACCCTCGGCGTCTTCCATAAAGAAATCGACAATCCCATCGAGTTCTACGAACTGCCAGCCTCGGATACCAATCGGGCAAGAGGGATCATCAATGCGGAATCGTCCACGATGACAGGGCTCGAGCTAGAGGGCCTGATCGGCTTAGGCGGACTAGGCGCGCTGGGTTCCTCGTTCTTCATTCAAGGCAACGCGACCCTTCAGGATTCAGAAACAGTCGCTGGTCGTCGCGCAGATGCGCCAACCAATCAGGTAAGGGCCGCCGCGGGGGCCTCAGATGTTCTTGTGAACTTGATATTGGGATTCGATTCAAATGATGGGTCTCATACGGCGTCGGTGATCTACAATGTGTTTGGAGCGCGCTTGTACAGAGCGGGCCGTTTGGGTTCGCCAGATGAGTTTGAGCAACCTTTTCATTCTCTGGATCTAACCTACGGATGGTTTCCGACCGAACGCTTGAGCGTCAAGTTCAAGGCGCAGAACCTGTTGGCGGAGACCAGCACCATCACCGCGAGCGACGTTACCGTTTACGAGCGAAAGCCAGGCACCAGCGTTAGCTTCAAAGTCAAATATGATCTTTGAAATGCTGGGGCATTCTGCAGGCGCGAGGGCGCCTGCAGAAACCTTTTAAGCGCATCTAAACTGCAGTTCGCCTAACCCAGTGCCTCTACTGGCATCATAGCGTCCGGATAGGTTCGCCTTGCCCCTGATGGGCAGTCCACAAGTCGGTCTAGGCATGAGCCCAATAAGGATCGCCTTGAGCGAACATTAACGTATCTTCACATTTCGTCCCTGTCGATTGATTCTCAAAGGTCCGTTTATATTCGCGTCAACGGTATTTGAGGCGCCTCCAACCACGATGCGGCCGCCCAAATGTTAAGCTTTGGTTAAGTTTATTAAGATCTCTTGACCGAGCGCCAGCCGTTTAGCGAAGATCAGGCCATGGCGATCAGGGGCTGAGCGCGCGAGACGGTTCACGCCTGGTTAGGGTTTTAAAAATAAAGGAGGGGCAAGATGCTGTTCAAAAATCAATCTGGGGTGCGCACCACGCTACTCGTATCGTTGTTGGGCGCCGGTATCGCATTCGGTGCTCATGCAGAATCGGCTGCGGTCACGAAATCAAATATGGCGGCAAGGCAAGATGTCGCGACAGCGCTTTGCGAAATTGCGGTGAGTACTCCTGAGGCCTTACAGCGAGAAGCCAAGGCGCAAGGAATCTCTAAGCGTAAACTTAAACAGCTTGAATGTAATGATCTGCCGGTATTGGTGCTTGCTAAACAACAGCAGAAAGCCGCGGTTTTTGACGCGCGTAATCTAGTGAACATTGAATAGGCGGTCGTCAGCCTCTAGTGAATAAGCGGTGGCGCGCTTTCAAAGAACCACCGCTTTTTTCGCTTTCTGTTTTGTTCAGGTGTTTTGACATGCCCGGCGTATCCAACGAATTCGAAGGTCGATGGGATCGATTCGATAAGCAGGCGCTAATTCTGACGCTTCGTCATTAGCTAATGGCCTGCGGTGGCGCCGAACAGTTCTTTATCCGATATTAATCTTTGTAAAGAAACCCGTCTTTAACATTAATATCGCGTTAAACCGGACCAAGATCCCCCCGGCGGCCTTGAACAGCGGTTTGCTTCCCATAAAATGGGCGCATGTCAAAACGATGCGCTTATAGGATAAAACGCTTGGATAGCCTGCTTAGGCGTCCCACGCTTTGCTTTGTGTTTGCGGTTTGTCTTCTGCTGGTCAAGCCCTGGCAGTTAAGCGAGATTCATCCCAACGTCGACTCAGGTTTCGGCGCTGTCCTGACCGATCGACAAAAAGCCGATGTGCTTCGGTTGCCACACGCTGAGTTAGAAGATCACTTTGGTGATGTCGATTTTTTCAAGCGCTATATTCTTAGCCACCCCCGGCGGATCGTTTGATCCAGTTGTCTTTATCTGGGTTCTTGAGGCCTTTAGGTTTGGAATCATCGCCGCCGTTAAGCAACAGAGTATGAAAAGTCTTACAACGCTGATCGGGAAACGCAGGGGATGAGTTGATGTCAAACCAGCTAATTGTTGTTGTTGAAGATGAAGAGGATATTCGTGAGGTCCTTTTGTACAACCTGCGTCGGGAAGGATACGACGCCCTGGGTTTTGAATCAGGACCAGAGGGGCTCGAAGGCATTAGGTCAAAAAATCCTGACCTAGTCATATTAGACCTCATGTTGCCAGGCTTGGATGGTTTAACGATTTGCCAACAGATTCGTCAAGACCCTGCACTCACATCGATTCCTGTGATTATTGTGACCGCAAAGGAAGAAGAAAGTGACTTGGTTATCGGTTTAGCCCTGGGCGCAGACGATTACATCAAAAAACCCTTTAGCTCACGGGAGTTAATGGCAAGAGTTCGTTCGTTATTGCGAAGAACCGGCAGGGCTTCGGTCAGTCAAGAGCAGCAAAGGATTATTGTCGATGACCTGCTCATTGAGGTGGACCGGCATCAAGTCTCGTTAGCCGGGGAGTCCATCGTTTTCACGGCCACCGAGTTCAAATTGTTGTATCAGCTAGCCTCAAATCTAGGTAAAGCACTTTCCAGAGAACAGTTACTTTCGCGAGTCATGCGAGACGGGGTGATTGTTGTTGACCGCAATATTGATGTGCATATTCGCCGGGTTAGGAAAAAATTGGGCGACTATGCGGTTCGAATTCAAACAATTCGAGGCATTGGCTATCGATTCGTGAGTA
>ENA-OWPI01001213-OWPI01001213.1-marine-metagenome-genome-assembly--contig:-NODE-1213-length-30008-cov-4.046975_pt1 | contig 30008 bp, 34 predicted proteins | sample MGYA00238138_ERZ651775 | MGnify/ENA primary metagenome ERZ651775 (study PRJEB26906, sample SAMN06265043) | marine metagenome | isolation source: Helgoland LTER site | place: Germany:Helgoland, sampling...
TGGCGCGTCAAAGCGACCTGAAGCAGCAGTTGAAAGGTCTGCGTTTCACGCGGCGCGCGGGTGGAAAGGTGCAGCACGCGCGTCTCGGGGGCAAAGCGGCGCAGGGGTTCGACGTCATCAAAGCTGACAGAGATGGAGGAGGCCTTGAGCGCGTCAATCGCACTGCGTTGCAGGCCGCGCGCATCGACTGCCAAGCGGGCGAAATGTTCGGCGGCACGGTCAACCGGATCAATGTAGTTGTCGCAATAGTGAAAGAAGTCGCGGACCTCTTCCCACGGGCTGGGTTGCAGGCGGGCGTCTTCGCGGCCCAATGCTTCGTCCAAGCTGGCAAGGCGTTCGTGGGTCTGGCGGTAGGCCGCATGCAGGTCAAGAAAGGCGCGGGCAAGGGTGGGGGCATTTGCGGCCGCAAGTCGTAAATCTGCAAGTGCGGGGCTGTCAGATGTGAACACAGGATCGGCCAAAGCCTCGCGCATATCGCCAACCAAACGGGCCTCGTCGCCTGATTGTAACTCAGTGACGTCAAAGCCAAATTCTTGCGCAAGCCCCAGCACGACAGAGGTGCTGACGGGCCTATTGTTGTTCTCCATCTGGTTGAGGTAGGGCAGGGAGACGCCCAGCTTTTGCGCGAATGTCTTTTGGGTCAGCGAGAGCCTGCCGCGCAATTCGCGCAACTTTGCACCAGCATAGATTTTCTGAACGGCCATATCTTACCTTTGCAAAGTCTCGCTATGGCGCAGAATAGCGCCTGCAAAGATTGCAAAGCAAGCAGTTAGACGGCCCGCTTTTCCCGCCATATTACAAAGAGCACCGAAAGCAGCGACGCGATGGCGGTGAGGAACATAAGCCACTGCAAAGGAACTGCACCTGTTGCAGGATCAAGGAGCGTGCCTGCGAATTGCGCCAATGCAGCGCCACCGCCAACCATCATCGCACTGCCAAGGCCTGAGGCGGTGCCTGCAAGATGCGGGCGCACGGACAAGAGGCCTGCAGTGACGTTTGGCAGCGCGATGCCGTTACCGAGGCCCAAGAATGTGCAGCAGCCAAAGAAGATGAGCGCATGGTGGAAGCCGAGGAGGGCGAGGCCAAGGGACAGGCCGAGGCCAAAGATGATGAGTAAGGAGCCTGTCACGGCCATGCGATTGATGCCGAGCCTGACGGAGTAGCGACCCGCAAGGAAGTTGCCCAAGCCGTAGCCGATTGCAGGTGCACCAAGAGCGATGCCTGACCACAGTGGTGAGAGGCCAAAGACGGTGCTGGCGACAAAGGACGCGCCACCGAGCAGTGCGAAGAATGCGCCAGAGGCGAAGGCTGCGCAAAGGGCGTAGCCCCAGAAGCGGGGGGAGGCGAAGAGTTCGGGGTAGCCCTTGAGTTGCTCGCGAAATGAGAGGCCACCTTCGGCCAATGTCTCGCCTTGATCAAAGTAGCAAAGGGCAAGGACTGCTGCGCCGCAGATCGACAGAAATAGGAATGTCGCGTGCCAGTCGAAGAACTGGTCAATCGCGCCGCCGATCATCGGTCCGACCATGGGAACAAGGGACATGCCCATCGTCACATAGCCGATCATCGAGGCGGCTTGGGCTTGCGGCACCATATCGCGCACGATGGCGCGGGAAAGGACAATGCCCGTGGCTACAGCGGCTTGTAGCATGCGGAAGCCGAGGAAGGCAGTGATGGTCGTGGCGAAGTAACAGCCGATACTGGCGATCACAAAGATGAGGAGCGAGACCAAAAGTACGGGCCTACGCCCAAAGCGATCCGAGATTGGGCCGATGAAAATTTGCAGCACGGCCGTCGCGGCGAGATACCCTGAAAGCGCGAATTGCATCGTTGCGTAGTCGGTCTCGAAATACCCTGCCATCGCTTGTAGGCTGGGCAAGAAGATCGACATGTTGAGCGCGGAAATCCCTGCGATCAAGATGAGTGTGGCGATATGGGGCGGGGTGCTTCGGTCGAGAAACCGCACGATGGGTGATGTTGTCATGTGATTGATTTAGGCCGATGATTGCAGGCTGTCCAATAGTTCTGACCATCGGGTCAATAATTAACAAATTTGCAAATATCAAATTTTGCGAATTGCTGACTTTGCAAATATCCCGTTTCCTGCTTCCCCTAAGGGAAATGCCTCGCTAGGGTCGCTGCAAATCAGGGAGAGTCTCACATGGACGTTTTGCAAGAGCTTGAAGCCCGCAGGGCAACTGCCAAACTTGGCGGCGGGGAGGCGCGGATCGCGTCACAGCATTCAAAGGGTAAGCTCACGGCGCGCGAGCGTATTGAATTGCTGCTTGATGATGGCTCTTTTGAAGAATTTGATATGTTTGTCGCCCACCGCTGCGTTGATTTCGGCATGGAAAAGCAGCGCCCCGCAGGTGACGGTGTTGTCACGGGCTGGGGGACGATCAATGGCCGCATGGTTTACGTCTATTCCCAAGATTTTACGGTCTTTGGTGGGTCTCTGTCTGAAACCCATGCCCAGAAGATTTGTAAGATCATGGATATGGCGATGCAAAACGGCGCGCCTGTGATCGGGATCAACGATTCTGGCGGTGCGCGAATTCAGGAAGGTGTGGCGTCGCTTGCGGGGTATGCCGAAGTGTTCCAGCGCAATATCATGGCCTCTGGCGTTGTGCCGCAGATCAGCTTGATCATGGGGCCATGCGCGGGTGGGGCCGTTTATAGCCCAGCGATGACCGACTTTATCTTTATGGTCAAAGACAGCTCTTACATGTTTGTGACCGGCCCTGATGTGGTCAAGACGGTCACGAATGAAGTTGTGACAGCGGAAGAATTGGGCGGGGCGAGCACCCACACCAAGAAGTCGTCCGTTGCTGATGGCGCGTTTGAGAATGACGTAGAGGCCTTGGCCGAATGCCGTCGCTTGGTGGATTTCCTGCCGCTCAACAACAAAACGAAGCCGCCCGTGCGCCCGTTCTTTGATGATGTGAACCGTATCGATCATAGCCTTGATACGATGATCCCCGACAATGCGAACACGCCTTACGACATGAAAGAGCTGATCCATAAGCTGGCTGATGAAGGTGATTTTTACGAGATCCAAGAAGATTTTGCCAAGAATATCCTAACGGGGTTCATCCGTTTGGAAGGGTCTTCTGTCGGTGTTGTAGCCAACCAGCCGACGGTTCTGGCTGGATGTCTTGATATCGATAGTTCACGCAAGGCGGCACGGTTTGTCCGGTTCTGCGACGCCTTTGAAATTCCGATCCTGACGCTGGTCGATGTGCCTGGTTTCCTTCCGGGAACGTCTCAGGAATACGGCGGCGTGATCAAGCATGGCGCGAAGTTGCTGTTCGCTTATGGCGAGGCGACGGTGCCAAAAGTGACCGTGATCACTCGCAAAGCCTACGGTGGCGCCTATGACGTGATGGCGTCCAAGCATCTGCGCGGTGACTTCAACTATGCGTGGCCGACGGCCGAGATTGCGGTGATGGGGGCCAAAGGGGCCACCGAGATTATTCACCGTGCGGATTTGGGTGACACCGAGAAGTTGGCCAAGCACACCAAGGATTATGAAGACCGTTTTGCGAACCCGTTTGTGGCCGCCGAGCGTGGGTTCATCGACGAGGTGATCTATCCGCATTCAACCCGTAAGCGCGTGTGCCGTGCCTTTGCATCCTTACGTGGAAAGTCTTTGCAGAACCCGTGGAAAAAGCACGACAACATTCCGCTTTAAACGGATGGTGAGGGGGCTGACTGCCCCCGCGCCTGTGACGCCCCCCGTAGGTATTTTTGATCAAAAGAAGGACAAGATCATTCGTACATTAGCGATCATAGCAAGCCTTTTGGCATCTCCACTGGCGGCGCGAGAGTTCGTGGTTCCGTCAGGGCGTGTGCTGACATTGTTTGATGTGATCATAGAGCCAGACATGGGGCGCTTCCGTTTTGTCCTGCCCGAAATTGCAACTGGCGTGGAATTTGAAGATATCGTTGACGATTTGGACTATGTTTGTGCCCAAGTCGCACTTCCGGCCTTGACCCAAGCTGGATCAGATGTATCCCAACTCGTGATCTCGGTGTCGGCTTCTGAAGTACCTTTTGGTGAGCCCACGGAGATTGTTCAATATTTTCAGCCGTTTCACCGTGAGGGTGACGCCTGTATTTGGGAAGAGTTTTGATATGGAAAAGCACCGCGGGTTTCCGGGACGATTGGCTGGTACTGACTTTCAGTATGTGATCCGTCGCGACAATAAAGATGGCGCCACTGAGATTACAAAGCGCGTGCGCCATCCCGATCGGCGGCCCCCTGATAAGCGCGCTGATGCGGGCTTTATGACCGCACTTTACGAGCAATTCGGCGAAGAGCCCTTTGTGCGCGGTAACTTGGATGCGGGCCGATTGTCGTGGTTGTTTGGCCGCGAAGTCATCCCAGCCGAAGACCCTTTTGATCCAGCCGACTATGAAGCGATGTTGAAGATCGACATTAAGGTTGCGATGATCAGTTTTCCAGAAATTAAGTGGCGCTAATGAGCCAATTGTCGCGCAATATCAACTTGTTCGGGCAGGATTTTGCCGATTTTGAGCAGCGAATTCGCGTGGCCTTTTGCGCGGCCAAACAAAAGTGCAGCCTCAATTCAGACGTCCACGGTGCCCCCCGCCATGGGCTGAATGATAGTTTTTATTGTTACCCTTCCCCTGACCGGTTTGTGCGTTATTCGCGCACTCCGGTCGCTTTTTCTCGCCTTGTGGCAGGAAATTGCTTGAGGGAGGCGTGGGGCCTTGCGTTTCCCAGTGACTTCGCAGATTCTGTCCGCACCATAACACCTAACAAGGGCAGAAAATCATGCTTAAAAATTCTTATATCATCGCTGCAACAGCTTTGCTTTCCCTCACTGCTTGCCTCGAAAACGATGCTGAGCGTGCGCTTGTTGGCGCGGGCATCGGCTGCGTTGCTGGCGAAACAATCGGCAATAACAACTGCACCGAAGGCGCACTTGCTGGCGGCCTCGTCGGCGCACTTGCCAACGACCTCTAATACGACCTGCCGCAAGGCAATTGAAATCATTGAAACCGCCGCCGCAGGTCAGCCCTGCGCGCGGCGGTTTTGCTTTTGAAGGACCATCCTCATGTTCAAGAAAATCCTGATTGCTAACCGTGGCGAAATCGCCTGCCGCGTCATCAAGACCGCCAAGAAGATGGGGATCAAAACGGTCGCCATTTACTCGGACGCGGATCGTAACGCGATGCACGTGAAGATGGCCGACGAGGCGGTGCACATTGGCCCGTCACCTGCCAACCAATCCTACATCGTTATCGACAAAGTGATGGCCGCGATCAAGCAGACAGGCGCTGAGGCGGTGCATCCAGGTTACGGTTTCTTGTCCGAGAATGCCAAATTCGCCGAGGCGCTTGAGGCCGCTGGCGTCGTCTTTATTGGCCCACCAAAGGGTGCCATTGAGGCGATGGGTGACAAGATCACGTCTAAGAAGCTTGCCCAAGAGGCCAATGTGTCAACAGTGCCCGGTTACATGGGGCTGATTGATGATGCAGAGCACGCGGTCAAGATTTCCAATGAGGTCGGATATCCTGTGATGATCAAGGCCTCCGCTGGCGGCGGCGGCAAGGGCATGCGTATCGCATGGAATGACCAAGAGGCCCGCGAAGGGTTTCAGTCCTCCAAGAATGAGGCGGCCAACTCCTTTGGCGACGACCGTATTTTCATTGAGAAATTCGTCACCCAGCCGCGCCACATCGAAATTCAGGTCCTGTGCGACAAGCACGGCAATGGCGTTTATTTGCACGAGCGCGAATGTTCCATTCAGCGTCGCCAGCAAAAGGTGATCGAAGAGGCGCCAAGCCCGTTCCTTGATGAAGAAACACGCGCCGCGATGGGCGCACAGTCTGTCGCATTGGCTAAGGCTGTGAGCTATTCTTCTGCGGGCACCGTGGAATTTATCGTTGATGGTGACCGCAATTTCTACTTCCTTGAGATGAATACCCGTTTGCAGGTGGAACACCCCGTCACCGAGCTGATCACTGGCATTGATCTGGTCGAGCAGATGATCCGCGTGGCCTACGGTGAAACGCTGCCGATGAAGCAAGAAGACTTGAAAATCAACGGCTGGGCAATGGAAAGTCGTCTTTATGCCGAAGACCCATATCGCGGGTTCTTGCCCTCGATTGGCCGTTTGACCCGCTACCGTCCGCCAGCCGAGGAAGCGCACCCAACCCGTGCTGTGCGCAATGATACGGGTGTTTATGAGGGCGGCGAAATCAGCATGTTCTACGATCCGATGATCGCCAAACTCTGCACGTGGGCACCAACCCGTGCGGCGGCGATTGAGGAAATGCGTCTGGCCTTGGATGGGTTTGAGGTCGAAGGGATCGGGCACAACTTGCCGTTCTTGGCCTCAGTTTATGACCACGAGAAATTCACCTCGGGCAATATGACCACGGCCTTTATCGAAGAAGAATTTCCCGATGGCTTTAATGGCGTGTCCTTGAGCGATGCTATGTTGAAGCGGGTCGGGGCGGCGGCGGCGGCGATGCACCGTGTCGCCGAAATCCGTCGGACGCGCATTTCGGGACGGATGGATAATCACGAACGCAAAATCGGGGCTGACTGGGTCGTAAGCCTGCAAGGGCAATCGCATAACACCGTGATCAAGGCCGATAAAGCAGGCTCTGACGTCACAATCGGTGGCGAAACGCTGCGGGTCGAGGGTGATTGGACACCTGGTGATCCTTTGGCGCGGATGATGGTCGATGGTAGCCCGCTTGTAATGAAAATTGGCAAGATTTCGGGTGGTTTCCGCGTCCGTTATCGTGGTGCCGATCTCAAAGTCCACGTGCGCACGCCGCGTCAGGCAGAACTTGCCTCATTGATGCTGGAAAAAGTGCCTGCGGATACATCAAAGCTTCTGCTGTGCCCAATGCCCGGTTTGATCGTGAAAATTGATGTCTCCGTCGGTGATGAAGTTCATGAGGGGCAAGCACTTTGCACCGTCGAAGCAATGAAGATGGAGAACATCTTGCGTGCCGAGAAAAAGGGTGTGGTCGCGAAGGTTAATGCTGTAGCGGGTGATAGTTTGGCCGTTGACGCAGTGATTATGGAGTTTGAATGATCATGTCACCGCGCGCCCGTCGTTTTCTGGTTTGCACGGTAGCCTATGTCGGTGGTTTGCTCGCGGCAATGACGGCGCTCATCGGGCTGATTGATCCGCAGACCCTGAACCTGAATAGTGGCCTGCCGACGATTGCGATCATGACGCCAATGATCGCGGTCGTTGTGTTTTGGGGGGTGGTGCGCGTTATGAACGTGCCGATCGACCCACTGCGGACATTCCTATTTGGCGCCATTGCCATTTATTCGCTGCTATATTTATGCGGACGTTTGGTTGGCGCAGGGCTCTCCAATCAACTGGCGACATTGCTTGGCGCGACTGCTTTATACGGTTTGGCCTATTTCGCTGTGACATCAAAACAGGCGCATGGGCGGTGAGGCATTCTGTCTACTCTGCGACGCGTCTTTCGCGCACTTCTTGCTGGCGCAACGGCGTTTTGTCGATGTTCCGCGAGATTTCACGCACGTCCCAAGGGGCAGGTATACGAATGGACGTACTTCCTTCCTTGTCGATGATCGCCAGCATGAACGCACGCGGACGCAGCGACATACGCAGCGCAGATTTGGCCGCGGGATCAGTGTCGATGATCACCACCACGTCACGTTCGGCCAATGCGTCAGGGCGCGCGGCGAGCAGTTCCATCTGCTGCACAAATTGCGGATCAAGCGGGCTTTGCGCAAACACAACAATCGGCCGCCCGATCCAGACAAAATCGGCAGGATCTATCTCGGTCGCGTTAAAGATGTGGGTGCGGTCCGCTTCCCACGTTTCCAATGCCGTTTGCGCCGCTGTAACAGAGGCAAGACAACTAAGAACCGCGCTGAGGATAAGTGCTTTCATACCAATCAATATAGGGGGTGTTTTTCAGATGACGACCTCCAATGCACTGAATGATTACAAAAACATATCGAAGAGCTGTGCTGCATAAGACTTGCGGCAGGCCTAGACCGGAGAAGAACCATGGGACAGAATGACGAATGGTCAAAAATTGCCGCAAAGGAAATGCGCGGCAAGCCACTGGACGCGCTGACGTGGAATACGCTCGAGGGCATCGCGGTCAAGCCGCTTTATACCTCGGACGATACCGACGGCCTGCCACATATGGGCGGTATTCCGGGTAAGGCGCCGTTCACGCGCGGCGTGAAAGCGACGATGTATGCGGGGCGCCCTTGGACGATCCGCCAATACGCGGGCTTTTCGACAGCTGAGGAATCGAATGCCTTTTACCGTGCGGCTTTGGCGGGTGGTCAGCAGGGCGTTTCCGTCGCCTTTGACCTCGCGACCCACCGTGGCTATGACAGCGATCACCCCCGTGTAGAAGGTGACGTTGGCAAGGCTGGCGTGGCGATTGACAGCGTCGAGGACATGAAGATCCTCTTTGACGGCATCCCGCTCGATAAGGTCTCTGTTTCGATGACGATGAACGGTGCGGTGATCCCGATCCTCGCCAGCTTCATCGTGACGGGTGAAGAGCAGGGACACGATAAATCTCTGCTCGCAGGCACCATTCAGAACGACATTCTGAAAGAGTTTATGGTCCGTAACACCTACGTCTATCCGCCCGAACCATCGATGCGGATCATCGCTGATATCATCGGCTATACGTCCGAGCATATGCCGAAATTCAACTCGATCTCGATCTCGGGCTACCACATGCAAGAGGCGGGCGCGAACCTTGTGCAGGAACTCGCCTTCACTCTCGCAGATGGTCGCGAATACGTGCGCACGGCGATTGCCGCTGGCATGGACGTTGACGCATTCGCGCCGCGCTTGTCGTTCTTTTTCGCCATTGGCATGAACTTCTTCATGGAGGCCGCCAAACTGCGTGCTGCGCGTCTGCTCTGGTCCAAGATCATGGCAGAGTTCGAGCCGAAGGACGAAAAATCCTCCATGCTGCGCACCCATTGCCAGACATCGGGCGTCAGCTTACAAGAGCAAGACCCCTATAACAACGTGATCCGTACCGCCTATGAGGCGATGTCTGCGGTGCTTGGCGGTACGCAATCGCTGCACACCAATGCGCTTGATGAGGCGATTGCACTGCCCACTGATTTCTCCAGCCGGATCGCACGTAACACCCAGTTGATCTTGCAAGAGGAAACCGGCGTCACCAACGTGGTCGATCCGCTCGCGGGCTCTTACTACGTCGAAAGCCTGACCAATGAACTCGCTGAAAAGGCGTGGGCGATTATCGAAGAGGTCGAGGAACTCGGCGGCATGACCAAGGCTGTGGCCTCAGGTATGCCCAAACTACGGATCGAAGAATCCGCCGCGACCCGTCAGGCTATGATCGACCGTGGCACTGAGGTGATCGTCGGCGTGAACAAATACCGCAAGGATAATGAGGACCCGATTGATATTCGCGATATCGACAATGGTGCCGTGCGCCTGTCCCAAATCGCGCGGATCGAGAAAACCCGCGCGACCCGTGATCAGGCCAAATGCGATGCAGCCTTGGCCGAGATCACGCGCCGCGCACGGGTGGGCGGTAACTTGCTCGAAGCGGCAGTCGAGGCCGCACGCCACCGCGCCACAGTGGGAGAAATCAGCATGGCAATGGAAGAGGAATTCGGCCGTCACCGCGCCGAGGTCAAAACCCTCGCAGGGGTCTACGGTGCCGCCTATGAGGGCGACGCAGGCTTTGCTGCGATCCAGAAATCGGTTGAGGATTTCGCGACTGAAGAAGGCCGCCGTCCCCGTATGCTTGTGGTGAAGATGGGCCAAGACGGGCATGATCGCGGGGCGAAAGTCATCGCCACGGCCTTCGCCGACATCGGCTTTGACGTGGATGTGGGCCCGTTGTTCCAGACGCCTGCTGAAGCCGCCCAAGACGCGATTGACAACGACGTGCATGTGATCGGGATCTCATCCCAAGCGGCAGGGCATAAAACCCTCGCACCGCAATTGATCAAGGCGCTTAACGAGGCAGGGGCCGAAGATATTCTGGTGATCTGCGGCGGTGTGATCCCACAGCAGGATTACAAGTTCCTGTACGACGCAGGCGTCAAAGCTATTTTCGGACCAGGCACGAATATCCCCAAAGCGGCCGAGGATATCCTTGCGCTGATCCGAAAAGCGCGGGCTTAGTGGCTCACGGGCGTTGCTGGGGGGCTAGCAGATCAGATATCGCCATCAGGCCGTCGTTCATCCACACGATCGGCGGTTTCTGGAGGCCTACACCATTGAGCGTCATCGCGAAATCGGACGACAATACGTTTTCATAAACGCCCGAAAGCGACGAATTGGCCTCCAAGAGGGCCGCGATTGCAGAGAGCATCAACAAGATTCCGCCACGTGCATCGTGGCGGAAAACGCGGTCAAGCGACGATCGATTGCCTATGGTTTTTAATCCTGACTACTCTGGTTGTGTTTGGCATGGGGCCAGTGTGTCTTGCATCAAGATGTAAAACAGGTTTTCGTTGTCGTGAGATTGAAAAGCCACAGGAAGGGTGCTGGAATGTTCGAGCTAGACCATATCGCGGTTGTTTGCGCCGATCTGGATCGTGGGGCGGCTTGGCTTTCAGAAGTACTTGGCGTTCCGCTTTTGGCGGGCGGGCAGCATCCGCGCTTTGGCACGCATAACCGCTTGCTGGGATTAGCTGACGGCCTTTACCTTGAGGTGATCGCACCTGATCCCATTGCGCAAGTTGACGGGCCGCGTTGGTTTGATCTCGACAATGCGCCTCAGGTTCCGCGTTGGGGCAATTGGATTTGTCGGGCGGACGATCTTGAAACCGATATCGCGGGCCCTGCAATTGCAATGTCGCGGGGTGATCTTCACTGGCAAATTACCGTGCCGACGGATGGGTCTTTGCCGATGCAAGGCGGCTATCCGACTTTGATAAATTGGGATGACATGGCGGCACATCCTGCAATGAAACTCCCCGACAGTGGGTGCCGTTTGCTCAAGTGGGAGGTCCATCATCCCGAGGCGCAAATGTTAACAAAATGTTGCAAAATAAGGGGTTCGATGGTCAATTTCTTACCCGCGGATAGGGTTCGCTTTGTGGCGTCGTTTCAAACGCCCAACGGTGAGGTCACCATTTGATCCGCCGTGCAACACCAAATGATGCCCCTGCGATCGTGGCAATCTGGAACCACGCAATCCGCGAAACCACGATCACGTTTAATCCTGTGGAGAAAACCGAGGCCGAAGTCGCCAACGTCATAAACGACGCAACGCCTTGTTATGTCTATGAGACCGAAAACACCGTGCAAGGTTTCGCCCGCTACTTTCCGTTTCGGGGCGGCGAGGGCTACCGCTTTAGCGTTGAACATACGGTTATGTTGACAAAGGTGGCGCAGGGCACTGGCGTAGGCCGCGCCTTGATGGCCGTCCTTTGTGACGATGCAAAAGCGGCGGGGATGCATATGATGCACGCGGGCATTAGCGCCGAAAACCCTAAGGCGGTCGACTTTCATATCAAATGCGGCTTTACCACCCTTGCGGTTCTGCCCGAGGTGGGGTTCAAGTTCGGGCGCTGGATCGATCTGGTGTTGATGCAAAAACGGCTCTGACGGAGCCCTTGTTTTTCGGTTAAGGTAAATCCATGTCAATCTGGACCCGCATATCTGACGCGATCTCTGCCTTGGCCAAAGGCGAGGGGCTTTCTGCGGTTTTTGAAAAATTGCGCACGCCGCTAGACCGCTCTGTTGCGTTTACAATTGCGGTGATTGCGTTGGGTGCCAAGATGGCCAAAGCCGACGGCGAAGTGACCCGCGACGAGGTGACCGCCTTCCGCGAGGTATTCCACATTCCGCGCACCGAGGAGGCCAACGCCGCCCGCGTCTTTAACCTTGCCCGCCAAGATATCGCAGGTTTTGAAGATTACGCGCAGCGCATTGGCGCGATGTATGACGGCGATACAGCACCGCTTTGCGACCTGATGGAAGGGCTGTTTCACATCGCCTTGGCCGACGGCGAATATCATCCAAACGAGGATGAGTTCCTGCGCCGTGTTGCTGAAATTTGGGGCTTTGATACCCGCCGCTTTGGCCGTATCCGCGCGCAGTTTGTGACCGATGCCGACCGTGATCCCTACGACGTTCTGGGCGTTGAGCCGGATATGCCGATGGATCAGATTAAATCCGCGTGGCGCGATCTTGTCCGCAACACCCATCCAGACCGCATGATGGCACGCGGCGTGCCTGAAGAGGCCGTGAAGCTTGCCGAGAAACGCATGATCGCGATCAACCGCGCATGGGAAGACATCCAAGAAAGCCGCTCATGAAATTTGCCACCTACAACGTCGAATGGTTCAACACCCTGTTTGACGATGCGGGCCGTCTGATCAATGATGATACCTGGTCTAGCCGTTGGAGCGTGACGAAGGCGCAGCAAACGGCGGCACTTGGAACTGTTTTTCAGACGATGGATTTGGACGCGGTTATGATTGTCGAAGCCCCGGACACCAGCCGCCACCGCGACGGGACAGTGGCGTTGGAGACTTTCGCCAAGACCTTCAACCTCCGCGCGCGCAAGGCGATCATCGGCTTTGATAACGACACCCAGCAAGAGATTGCATTTCTCTACGATCCTGATCTGATGGATGCCAAACATGCACCATTGGGCGACCCCGTCGGCAAGAAAGGCAGCCGCGACGCGCCACGATTTGACGGGGCCTTCAAGCTCGATCTTGATATCGACGCGACCCCAGATGTAATCACATGGTCCAAGCCACCCCTAGAGGTCGCGGTGACGACAAAAACTGGCCAAGTGCTTCATCTTATTGGGGTTCATGCGAAATCAAAGGCCCCCCATGGGGCCGATAGCGACGCTGAAGCCACCCGCATTTTGATCGAGAACCGGCGCAAACAGCTCGCGCAATGTATCTGGTTGCGCCAACGCGTTGACGGGCATTTGCAGCGTGGCGAAGACCTGATCGTGATGGGTGATTTCAATGACGGTCCGGGTCTAGATGAATACGAAAATTTGTTTGGTCGCTCGAGTGTCGAGATTGTGCTGGGCGAGGACGAGGCCTTGCGGCTGTTTGATCCCCACGCGCGGATCGCTCTCGGACGTCGAATGGGGGCGATGCCCACAACCTCGCGTTTCAAGCGCCGTGACGAGCCTTATCTGAACGCATTGCTCGACTATATCATGGTCTCGCCAAGCTTACGTGATCTGGGGCCGCATTGGCAGATTTGGCATCCCTTTGATAACCCCGAATGCTACGAAAATATCCCCCTGCGCGAGGCCCTTTTGCTGGCCTCCGATCACTTCCCTGTCGTGATCGATCTGCCACTTTGACGCAGCCCCTTTCCTTTGTGTCGGGCGCGGCGGTATAATTTAGCTATGTTCAAATCGCTTTCATATCGGTTGATGATTGTCATCGCGGCTTTGCTGATGGCCGTGACGTCTATCGGTTCTTCGGTACGCATGGCGCCTGCTGATATGGACCAAGCCGAGGTTGCCGCGTTTCTTGCAATTGGCGGCACCTTGGACGACCTCTGTGAAGATGGGCCAACCCATGACCACGTGGAACACTGCCCGTTTTGTAACACCATTGCGCAGGCCGATGTTATCGCGCCTTCGGGCAAGGTTTGGACGCTGACACCTGATCCTTTGCTGCTGACATTCGCAGCACTTGAGATGGGCGAACAACGTCAAGACAGCCAGAGACTTGCGCGCGGCCCCCCAACAGTCGCCTGACTTAACGTCTTATAATATTAAATAAATCTGGCTTGCGATCCGTTATTTGTCGCAATGCCCCCTAATGACTGTTGGAAATGAAATGAAAAACTATGTTCTCTCGGCGCTGCTTTTTGTAGCCTACTCAACCTTTGCACAGGCCGAGTCCCACGCAATGGAAATGCCCGCCGCCGTCGAATTGATCGCGGGCGATCTGAGCCTGACGGGCGCTTTCACCCGCGCAACTTTGCCAAACGCACCGGTCGCGGGCGGCTTTCTGGATATCACCAATAACGGTGCGGTGGATGACCGCCTGATTTCCGCGGTGTCGCCCATTTCGATGGTCACTCAAATCCACGAAATGGCGATGGACGGCGACGTTATGAAGATGCGCGAATTGCCTGATGGGTTGGTAATCCCCGCTGGCGAAACCGTGAACCTGAAACCAGGAGGTTACCATGTGATGTTCATGGATATCACGGGTCCTTTGGCCGAAGGCGAAACCATCAAAGTGCGCCTGACATTTGAAATCGCGGGCGAAGTCGACATTTATATGCCCGTCGGCGCGCCAAACGCGAAAATGGGCGGCATGCAGATGCACGGCATGCCCAAAGCATCGGAATAAGCGGATGGCACGCCCTAAACCGTTTCAAATCGCACTTGCTGCCGTCGCCGCAGCGGCTGTTGCTGGGTTGCTTTGGGTGAAGGTGATCCAGCCCCAGATGACCGAGACAATGGCAGATAAAATGGGGAGGGGCGATTACGCTCTGACCGCCACGGATGGTACGCTCTTTACCGAGGATACGTTGAAAGGTGCGCCCTCGGCGGTCTTCTTTGGCTTCACTCATTGTCCCGAAGTTTGCCCGACGACCTTGGGCGATGTGGCCACTTGGAACGCGATCCTTGAGGAAGAAGACGGCAAGCAGTTGCGCGTCTTTTTCGTAACCGTTGATCCAGAGCGGGACACCGCAGAAGTGCTAGGCGATTACGTATCTTGGGCGGACGGCGTTGTTGGCGTGACGGGAACACCAGAAGAGGTTGCAAAGGCAGTCAAGTCTTTCCTGATCTACGCGCGCAAAGTGCCGATCGCAGGCGGCGGTTACACGATGGACCATTCGGCCTCTGTACTTTTGTTCGATAGCAAGGGCCGGCTTTATGAGCCAATCGGCTACCAAGAGGGTGAGACCCGCGCGATGGACAAAATCCGCAGGCTTTTGGCGCTTTAACAAAAGGGCTGCACGGTGCTTTCCGCGCAGCCCTTTTTTGTGATTTGGTAAATGCGGGCAAGGTGCCTATATTAACCATATGAAACAGATCATCGCCGCCACCGCATTTGCCTCACTCATGGCGCTTCCTGCTGCCGCCCAAGACGAAATGGACGAGGGCCTCAGCCTGATGGAGCAGGGAGCACAGCTTTTGCTACAAGGGCTGATGGACGAGATGGGCCCAACCATGAGCGAACTCAAAAGTCTCACCGAAGAAATGGGTACGGCAATGGCCCAGTTAGGCGAGCAAATGGGCCCAGCCCTTATGGATCTGATGTCTAAGGTCGACGATATCCGCAACTATGAAGCGCCCGAATTCCTGCCCAACGGCGACATCATTATCCGCCGCAGCCCAGATGCCCCGCTTTATGTGCCTGACACAGAGTCGGGCGAGATCGACATTTAGGCGGGCTTTTCGAACTTCACTTTTGTTGTCGCTCCCAAGGCTTCTGTCAACGAAGCCAATCGCGCTTCTGCGACCTCGCCAAACAGTGGCCGCGCCTCATGTGCAAGGATCAGCGTCAATTCCCGCTTCTTTGGCTTCCACTTGATCTTACCTGGTGCCTTATCGACGTTTAGCCACAGCATTGCGCCCAACCGCATTGCGCGGCCCAAGACCTCTGCCTCGCGGATTTGTACGGCGTCCAACATGGCGTAAAGCGGATCAAGATGCGCACCGCCCCGCTTGTTTTGGTAACGATAGAGCAAGGACAGGCCAAGGATCACGCGCTCGTAATGCTTCAGCCCACCCAAATTCGCGCGGGTCGCGTTATCAAAGGTGATCTCGCCACGGTAATCTGGATGTGCGCGCCAACTGACATCATGCAGTAGGCAAGCCGCCTTGATAATCCGTTTGCGTTGCCAATTTGCACGTGGAAACAGCGGGCTGACAAAGTCGTAAAGATGGCGGCCAAAACCAGGAAGGCGGGCATCTTTGGATTCGGCAAAGCGGCAGGCCTCGATCAGCGGATCACGCTCGCGCAACTCCTTCGGCATCTGCTCATACAGCATCCCTTCCCGGATACCGTAACTGGAAACAGCCACATCTTTGGGTTTGAAAACCCGCATGAGTTCCTTAAGAACGATACTGGCCAAAGGCACCAGCGACATACGACTTTCCGAAATATTGCAGCGCTGGCGCAACTCTGTAGTGTCAGACATTGCAATATAATCAACGGTCTTGCTGATCTGGCGCGCCGTCATGCGATATTCGTGCAAAACCGTCAGCGGATAGCCGCGCCGTTCCATATCGATCCGCGCGATCGCCCGCCAAGATCCACCAACAAGGAACAGGCGCATCGCTTTCTCGCCCTCCATTTCGCTGTGAAGCTGGGCCATGGTCTCCTTCACATAGGCCTTCACGGCCTTCTTGCCGCCCTTAATTTCGCGCAGTTTCAACGGGCCAAGGGCCGAGGTTACACGACGACCCACGCGGCCTTCTGCAAGGTCGGCAAGCTCCATCGACGAGCCGCCAATATCACAGACCAAACCGTAGGAGCCGGGCCAACCCAAGAGAACACCTTGCGCTGATAGTCGCGCTTCTTCGCGCCCGTCTATAACCCAAATCTTCACGCCTGTTTCGCGCAATACCTCGTCGCGGAAATTCATACCGTCGCTGGCTTCGCGTACCGCTGCCGTAGCCACCGCCGTCAGAGGGGTAATTCCCATGCCCTCGGCCAAAGCTGCAAAGCGGCGGATCGCCGAGAGCGCGCGCACGCGACCTTCTGGATTGAGGATGCCCGTCTCAGACAGCCCAGCACCCAAAGCGCACATGATTTTCTCGTTATAGAAATAGGCGGGCGAGCGCGCTGCACCATCAAACACAACCAAGCGCACAGAGTTGGAGCCGACGTCGATTACGCCAACGCGGCCCAACCCCATGGCGGCCGCGTCCTCAAACAAGGGCCGCCCAAAGCCGCCCCAATCGATGGCGTCATCGTTTTCAGTCGTCATGATGGGACCCTCAGTCATCGGAGTGTGTTAGTTGTGGAACGTCAGAAGCCCCCGCCGAGCCGCGTCCAGACAGCGACGGATTTTCCATGAAAAAGCGGTGGCAGTTAAAAGCGAAAACATCGTCGGGAACAGGCTCGCGGGTAAAGGTGCCATTGGCTTCCATTACCCAAGACTGCGCGACATCAGCCATATTAGCGGCCATCACTTGGCTGACTATCTGGGCCTTCACCGTCGCGTTTTGAATTTCCACGAGTGTCTCGACACGGCGGTTCAGGTTGCGACCCATCCAGTCAGCAGAGCTGATATAAACCCGCGACTTTTTAGATGGCAGCGACTTTCCGTTGGCGAAACAAACGATACGGCTATGCTCTAGGAACCGTCCTACAATTGATTTCACACGGATATTCTCCGATAGCCCAACAACGCCAGGGCGCAGTCCGCAGATACCACGCACCACAAGGCTAATTTTCACGCCTGCTTGAGAGGCCGCATAAAGCGCGTCGATCACATCCTCTTCGACCAATGAATTCAGCTTGGCCCAGATCATCGCGGGTTTGCCTGCCGCGGCGTTTTCGGCCTCGGAGGCAATCCGATCAATCAGCGTTTTCTTCAAATCAAGCGGAGCGATAGAGAGGTTTTCCAATCCCTCAGGCTGCGCATAACCCGACAGATAATTGAAAACTTTCGTCGCATCTCGGCCCAAGGCTGCGTCACAGGTAAAGAACGACAGATCGGTATAAACCCGCGCCGTGATCGGGTGGTAATTCCCCGTGCCAAAGTGCGTGTAGGTGACCAGCTTCTCACCCTCGCGGCGCACCACAGTGCTAATCTTCGCGTGGGTTTTGTAGTTGAGGAAACCGTACACCACATGGGCACCCGCCCGTTCCAGACGGCGTGACTGGCGAATGTTGGCAGCCTCGTCAAAGCGGGCCTTCAGCTCGACCAAGGCGGTGACGGATTTGCCGTTTTCCGCCGCCTCGCAAAGCGCCTCGACAATCGGGGACTTGGTCGATGTGCGGTAAAGCGTCTGCTTAATCGCCACAACATCGGGGTCCATCGCGGCCTGCGCAAGGAAGCGCACAACCATGTCGAATGTCTCATAAGGGTGATGCAGTAGCATGTCTTTTTGGCGGATCGCCGCGAACATATCGCCATCAAAATCCTGCACGCGTTCGGGCACGCGCGGGGTGAAAGGCGGCCAAAGCAGATCGGGGCGTTCATCCAGCACCAGTTCGCCAAGGTCAGAAACACCGATCAGCCCGTCAACTTCAACCACCGCATCGTCGGTGACATGTAACTCACTCATGATCATTGATTTCAAAGACTTAGGCGCATTGTCAGATAGCTTGAGGCGCACAACTTCACCACGGCGGCGGCGTTTTAACGCCACTTCAAACTCGCGAACAAGGTCTTCGGCTTCGTCCTCAAGCTCCAAATCGCTATCGCGCAAAACCTTAAAGGCGCAGTTGCCTTTGACCTCAAATCCAGGGAATAGGCGACCAACATGGAGCAATAGCAACTCTTCGAGTGGCAAGAACCTGTGGCCTGTTTCAGACGGTAATAGCACAAAGCGCGCGATCTGTGCAGGCACTGGCAAGAGCGCCCGCATGGACCGTTTTCCATCGATTTTTTCGAGTTGCAGCGCCAGAGCAAAACCTTCGTTTGGTAGGAACGGGAACGGGTGGGCTGGGTCAATCGCTAGCGGCGAAAGCACTGGAAACACTTGATCTAAAAAGAATTCATCAAGGAACTCGAGATCGGCTTTATCCAATCCCTTGCGCGTCAGGATATGAATATCCGCGTCAGAAAGGGCCAAGTTCAACGCATTAAATACCGATTGTTGGCGGTGCATCAATTCGCGGGCATTGGCGTTGATCAGTACCAGTTGTTCGGCGGGCGTCAGGCCATCAATCGACGGGGTGACGTTGCCAGCGAGCGCCAATTCGCGCAGGCCTGCCACGCGCACGGTATAGAACTCGTCAAGGTTCGTGGCGGAGATCGACAAGAACCGTAACCGTTCTAACAATGGCACACGCAGGTTTTCCGCCTCTTCCAAGACCCGCCAGTTAAAGCTTAACCAGCTGAGCTCGCGGTTCACATAGCGGGCGGGCGTGCTTGGATCGATGTCCAACACTTGGGCCACTGGAAACGGGCTTTCGAGAAAATTTGCTTGCATCATGGCGCCTTATCCGTCGGAACTGTCGCAGTTATATGACTGTTATCGCCCCGAGTTGCCCGCTTTGTCCAGCAATGTCGCGGCCAATTTGATATTGATGGCGCGGCCCGAACTCAGGCTTTCGCAATCGAGCGCTGCGACGATCTCGGCGGCCGCGGCAAAGGATCGCTCCACACGCGGAACGAGGTAATTGACCAAAGCTGGCGGCGGCATGATTTGGCGGTCGGCCATGAGCTTCATAATCAAGGCTGCAAGCAGGCCGTCATCGGGGTCATCAATTCGGGTGACTGTGGCGGCCTGCATGCGACTTGCGAGGTCGGGCAAGGTCAGCGGCCATCGAGACGGAACGGTCTGTGCCGTCATCAACAGATACCCACTCGTGTTGCGCAGGTGATTGTGCAAATGGAACATAAACTCCTGTGAAGTGGCGGGCAGGAGCTCCATATCTTCTACTATTACAACCTCACCCGCATTTGGCAGGGTATTAGGCAAAGCGCGGCTGTCATAAATTTGCCCGCCTAACTGCGCTTGCGCGACACGGGCCAGATGGCTTTTGCCACTGCCCGCTGGTCCTGTGATGACCAACTTGCGGTCAGGCCAGGTGTCAGGTGCCGCCAGCATCGCATAGGCTTGTGCGTTAGCTGGGGCGACAAAGAAATCTTCTGGCCCAAGGGCCACCCCAATAGGCCAGTCAAAGGTTAACTGCTGGGTCATTCGTCGGCGTCTGACAGGCCACGGTAAAGCAGGCTCTCGCGGTATTGGTTAATGCCATAACGTGCGAATACGCCGATCATCGCAGCCATTGGGACCGCAACCAGCATACCCACAAAGCCGAAAAGCGAGCCAAAGACAGACAGCGCAAAGATAAGCCAGACAGGGTGCAGCCCGACGGATTGCCCGACCAGCTTTGGCGTCAGGATATTGCCTTCAAGGAATTGGCCGACCACGAAAATGCCTGCGATAATGCCAATGGACACCCAATCGCCCCAAAATTGGAACAGGGCCAAGCCTATGGCCAATGCGCCGCCAACCAGCGCGCCGATATAAGGGATGAACGAAATCAAGCCCGCCACGACCCCAACGACGAGGCCAAAATTAAGACCTGCGATCATCAATGCAATCGCGTAATAGCTGCCCAAAGCCAAACAAACCGTACCTTGACCGCGAATGAAAGAGGCCAACGTCGTGTCAACTTGGCTCGCCAATTGGCGCACGATGGGCGCGTGATCGCGCGGCAGCATGTCATCGATTTTGGCAACCATATTGTCCCAGTCGAGCAGGAGGTAAAACGCGACGACAGGCACAACAACGAGCAGGACAATAATGTTGATCAGGCCCATAGCAGAGCTGAGAAGGCCGTTGATCACCGTGCCGCCTTGCGATTGGATTTTGGTGCCAAGTGCATCAAGTTGCAGGCGAATTGTGCTGTCCGCATCTAAAAGTTGCGGGAAGCGTTCGGTCAAAGTGGCTTGCAAGCTATCGATCAGCGCAGGGGCGGCCTCTGCCAACGCGATCGACTGTTGGATCAGTGTCGGAAACACCAGCAGGACCAAGATCAAAAACAGAAATAGCCCAATGACTGTGATCACGGCGACGGACAACACGCGGGTCAGGCCCAGTTTTTCCAATCGGTCGGCAACTGGATCGAGCAGATAAGCAATGGCGCCGCCCAAGACGAAGGGCAAAATCACATCGCCCAGTGCCCAAAGCGCCAGCAAAAACACCGCGATTGCGATGCCCCAATATTTCGCTTGATCTCTCACTGGAAGCGCCATGCTCACCCTCGCTAAACTCTTTCCTATTAGATGGTGGAAAGAGGCCCGCTTCGCAAGGGTACAGGCGGCACGGAATGCCGCCTGTGGTTTGCTAGGTTACATGCACTCTGGTGCTGTGCCTGGGAGCAAGACTTTGTCGATCACGTGGATCACGCCGTTGGACGCTTCGATGTCTGCGATTACAACATTGGCCATCATGCCTGTGCCGTCTGCGATGGATACGCCGTCTGCGCCTTTAGCGATGCACACGCTATTGTCTGCAAAGACTGTGCCGACAAGTGAGGACCCTTCTGCGATATCGCCTGCCATCACTTTGCCCGACACCACGTGGAAGGTGAGGATGTTGGTCAGGTCGCCCACGTTTTCTGGCATCAGCAGTGTTTCAACTGTGCCCTCTGGCAACGCTGCGAATGCGTCGTTGACTGGCGCGAAAACAGTGAACGGGCCTTCGCCAGACAATGTGTCCACAAGGCCTGCCGCTGTGACGGCTGCGACGAGTGTTGAGAATTGCGCGTCTGCTGCTGCAATTTCGACGATGTTCTGGGAGTGACCACCCGCATATGCTGTGCCCGCGAATGTTGCGGCTGTCAGTGTTGCTGCGACGAAGGATTTAAAAAGAGCCATGATTTTCGTTCCCTAACTAAATGTTGTCATGCCTTATTGCATGTAGGTCTGTTACGGCAGCGGCTGATAACTGGATCTCAAAATTTCAGTAGATTAACTTAATGTTATCACGTTGAAATTTGTGATCCGTTTGCTGACTTTCTTCGAAGGGGGCGCTTGGTTGCATCCCCTACTTGCCACGCCGCGGCGCTGGCCCTAAACCTTCGTACAAACCGCAATTTACCAAAGGCCCCTGATATCATGCGTATGAGCCGCTATTTCCTGCCCGTTCTCAAAGAGACCCCACGCGAGGCGCAGATCGTCTCTCACCGCTACATGCTGCAAGCAGGCATGATCAAGCAGGCAAGCGCTGGCATTTATAGCTGGTTGCCGCTGGGCTATAAAGTTCTCAAGAAAATTGAAAATATCGTGCATGAAGAGCAGGCGAAAGCTGGCCACCACGCCATGCTGATGCCAACGATCCAGTCTGCGGACCTCTGGCGCGAAAGCGGACGCTACGACGCTTACGGCGACGAGATGCTGCGGATCAAAGACCGCGGCGGTCGCGAGATGCTCTATACACCTACCGCTGAAGAACTGATCACTGACGTCTTCCGCGCCCATGTCACATCTTACAAAGACCTGCCGCTGACACTTTACCAAATCCAGTGGAAGTTCCGCGACGAGACCCGTCCGCGCTTTGGCGTCATGCGGGGCCGCGAATTCTATATGAAAGACGGCTATAACTTTGATCTGACTAAGGAAGATGCGCTGCATGCGTATAACCGCCACCTCGTCAGCTACCTGCGCACTTATGAACGCATGGGCCTCAAGGCCATTCCAATGCGTGCCGATTCCGGCCCGATTGGTGGTGAAGACACCCATGAATTTCTCGTGCTGGCCGAAACGGGCGAGTCTGAGGTGTTCTACGATAGCGCCGTGACTGACCTCACATTCGGTGACCGCGAGATTGATTTTGACGATCACGCAGCTTGTGCCGCCGTGATGACAGAGTTCACCACCAAATACGCCCGCACCGACGAGACTCACGACGAGGCGCTGTTTAACGAAGTGCCCGAAGAGCGTCGCAAAACTGCACGCGGCATCGAAGTCGGTCAAATCTTCTACTTCGGCACCAAATACTCCGACGCGCTAAACGCGGCTGTCGACAATGGCAAAGGCGAAAAAGTTAACGTGCACATGGGCAGCCACGGGATCGGCGTCTCGCGTCTTTTGGGCGCAATCATCGAGGCGTCGCACGACGACAAGGGCATCATCTGGCCCGAAGGTGTCACACCTTTCCACGTTGGCATCCTGAACATGAAGTCGGGCGACGAAGCCGCAGATGAAGCCTGCGAAGACCTTTACAAGCAACTCATCGTAGCAGGACTCGACCCACTTTACGACGACCGCGACGAGCGGGCAGGGGCGAAATTCGGCACAATGGACATGATCGGCCTGCCATGGCGGATCACCGTTGGTCCGCGTGGCCTCAAAAACGGTGTTGTCGAAGTCACCTCACGGCGCACAGGGATCAGCGAAGAGATGTCACCCGCAGACGCTATCGCCAAAATCGTAGGTATCTACGCCGCGATTTAAGCGTCTGTTTGCTTTGCCAATTCCAGCTCCGCCACTATCTCTGGCGGGGCGACGCGTAGATAGGCACGGCAAAGCACAACAACGCCGAGCAATGAGACGAATAGAGCGGCAACGCTCCAAATGAAATCAACGAGCCAACCAACAAGACGCATCTCGCTCCAGGTTGGATAACCGACAAGAGCGTTGTCGATGAGGCTTACCAAACCAACAGCCGTAGCGAGCAAAATTGCGCTCGCAAGGAACGGCCCAACAATAAACCCTCCCGCAATCGCAGCCCACGTCGACTTTGCGCGGATCAGACTAATTTTCGGGTTATAGCGATCACCTGCCATCGAAGCTGGTAGAGATGTTCCCAAAAGCACCATGAAAACGAAATAAGACAAGGCAAAGACAAGAACCCAAAGCTTCAACGCAAGTTCAATGGACAAGCCCGACCGCATCAGGAACAAAATCGTGGTCAGGCAGGTCAGGATAATGATGATACCATATGCCCGCACAAAGGGCGCCATCGCCAATTTACGATCCTGCTTTTTGATCATGTTTACCTTTTCGCCAAACAAAACCATGTAATGCAGGAGCATCACCACGAGCATTTGCGGGAAAATTGTAGCACCTATCGAAAGATCCCACTTCGTTCTTGCAATGTCCAAAACAAAAAGCATCGCTGCCAATCCCAACATCGTGCTCAAATTCTGCCGGAAATGCTGCCAAGCAGTTTTGTAAATCTCTATCATATCAATCCGTTTCAAATAATAGAATGCAGCGGTTTTGTGTCAAACCCCGCACAGTTGCAAGTGGTCGCGAAAATGTGGGTCCACGTGGTAAACGAGGCATGCTAGAAAGCGTCAAAAGAATATAAAAGACTCGAGGCCTTAGCAGATGTTCAAAATTATCGCCCTTGCAGGCGGGCTCGTTGGGGGTGCTTCGCTCTCCCAGTATCCTGAATTCGCACAGCAATACACCCAACGCCTCGCAGGGCAGGTCGATGCGCTCACTATCGTTGTGACTGATTTTGAGGCCTCCGCCATGCGCTCTGGCCTCACCCGAACTCAAGCCTTCGATCAGATGACCGGAACGCAGTTTCTGGCCGATCGTCAGGCCGATATGCGCCGCACCTTTGCGCGTCATGCGGTGCTGAGCGATAATCTGGCGAACTTGCGCGAAGCCTCTGCCATGTCGCGTCTGACCATGCCGCAAAAACTCACCGATGTAGCGACATTTCAAAACACATGGGCTGATTTTCAACCCGCCGTGCCGCTGACTGGCGCGGGACTTGTTGCCGCTGGCGCAGGTGGCGTTGTGGGCTGGGGGATTACGGCGGCCTTGCTGGCCTTGATCGCCAGCTTTTTCAAACGCGCGCCCAAGGTTTCGGCCCCACAACCCGCACAGCGCAAAGAACCTGCCTTGCGCAAAGCACCACAGGTGGAGGGCGCAAAACCAAACCTCACTTTGGTCGGCAGACGCTAACCCCAAGCAGCAAGTTGCACATGCCCCCAATGCCGCCTTGACCATCGGGGCGCGGACCGCCATTTTGCCTTAAATTTTGATAAGGTAGCCCCATGGCCAGTACTGCCCCTTTTGCCAAATTCGAGTGGATGATTGCGTGGCGGTATATCCGTGCAAAGCGGGCGGAAGGTGGCGTTAGCATCATGACGTGGATCTCGCTCGTCGGGGTCACTTTGGCGGTTTTCGCGCTGATTGCCACGCTGGCCGTGCGCTCTGGGTTTCGCGCCGAATTTGTTGATACGATCCTTGGCTCAAACGCCCATGTGACGGTGTATCAGCAGACCCCGATTGAAGGCACGACCCAAACGATCCGCACGATTTCTGACTACGACGCGCTTTCCGAGGCACTTGGTAAAGTCGAAGGTGTGACCCGCGCAGCCCCTCTTGTGCGTGGCCAAGTCATGGCCAATAGCCAAAACCGCAACGCTGGGATCGAAGTTTACGGGATCACGCTCGATAATCTGATGACCATCCCGCGCATCGCCCGTCCAGACGACAGTGCGGGCAGCATCAATAACTTCTATAACGGCATCGCCATCGGCTCTGGTGTGGCCCGCGAATTGGGCGTCGCCGTCGGCGATAAAATCAAAGTGATTAGCCCCAATGGCGTGCGCACCGCGATGGGCACCAGCCCGCGCGTCAACGCCTATGAGGTGGTCTATATCTTCACCGCGGGCCGCTACGACATTGATAAAACGCGGGTCTATATGCCGCTGGCCGAGGCGCAATCCTTCTTTAATCGCGAGGGGTTAGTGGACGAAATTGAAGTGATGGTGGCCGATCCTGACGCGGTGGATAGCGTGACCCCTGAACTGCTTAGCATTGCGGGACAATATAGCTATATCTGGACGTGGCGTGATAGTGCTGGGTCTTTCCTGCGCGCACTGACGGTCGAAGATAACGTCATGTTCGTCATCCTCTCAATCCTTGTTTTGATTGCCTCGATGAACATCATCTCAGGCCTTATTATGCTTGTGAAAAACAAAGGCCGCGACATCGGCATCCTGCGGACAATGGGCCTGACTGAAGGCTCGATCCTGCGTATCTTTTTCATCTGCGGGGCAGGGATCGGCACAATCGGCACGATCCTTGGTGTTATCTTGGGTTGCCTCTTCGCGCTATATATCGACCCGATTTTCAGCTTTGTGAACTACGTTTCAGGCGGCGGCGTTTGGGACCCTTCCATTCGCGGCATCTACCAATTGCCCGCAGAGTTACGCCTCAATGATGTTCTCTCGTCAGTGGCCTTATCTCTTGGTCTGTCATGGATCGTCACCATCTTTCCCGCGCGCCGCGCCGCCCGCATGAACCCAGTTGAGGCCCTGCGCTATGAATGATTACGCTCTCGAAGTGCAAGGCATCACCAAGGCCTATAACCACGGCAAACCCAACGAGGTGAACGTGCTGCATGGCATTGATCTGTCTGTGAAAACAGGCGAGGTTGTCGCCCTTGTTGCGCCTTCAGGTGCTGGCAAATCAACGCTGCTGCATATCGCAGGGCTGCTTGATACGCCCGACACAGGCACGGTCACGATTTCGGGTCGCGATATGACCGCACTGTCGGACCGAAAACGCACTGCCGTGCGCCGTGACGAAGTCGGTTTTATCTATCAATTCCACCACCTGCTGCCCGAATTTACGGCACGCGAAAACATCGTGCTGCCACAGCTGGCCAATGGCAAAAGCGAGGCTGCGGCCAATGCGCGTGCGAACGAACTTCTTGCCCGTGTTGGCATCGCGGAGCGTGGTGACCACCGACCAGCGGCGCTCTCAGGTGGCGAACAACAGCGTGTTGCATTTTGCCGCGCTCTTGCAAATCAGCCGACGCTGCTTTTGGCCGACGAGCCCACAGGCAACCTCGACCCCGAAACATCGGACCGCGTGTTTGATGCGCTGATGGAACTCGTGCGCGGCACAGGTCTTTCAGCCGTGATCGCGACCCATAACCTAGAGCTTGCTGCGCGCATGGACCGCATGGTCAGGCTCACCTCAGGAAGGCTGGAAACACTATGAAGATCACCGTTCAAGAGATTGAAGCCAAAAGTAAAGCAGCCCTCATCGCCCATGGTGCCGCCGATATGCAAGCAGGTCATGTTGCACGCGCTGTCGCCCGCGCAGAGGCCTTGGGTAATGTCATTTGTGGCCTCTATTACCTCGAAAGCTATTGCACACAGCTCGCCTCTGGACGTGTTTCTGGCACGGTCTACCCAATTGTCAGCAAGCCGCGCCTAGGCGCTGTGAAATCCGACGCGCAATTCGGCTTTGCGCAGCCCGCCTTTGCCGCAGGTCTTGCCCAAGCTGTCAGCACCGCCCGCGACAATGGCATCGCGAGCTACGCCATATCCAACGCGCATACCTGCACCTCGCTGGGCTATTTCACCGAACAAATCGCTGCACACGGCCTGATCGGGATCGGCATGACCAATGCCTCGCCGGTCGTCGCACCCCCAAACGGCAATAAGGCCGTGATCGGCACCAACCCCATCGCCATGACCGTGCCGGGGGAAGGTAAGCCTGCGCTGCACTTCGATTTCTCGACCTCTGCCGTGGCCTTGGGCAAAATCACGATGGCAAAGGCCGCAGGCCAGCAAATCCCGCTCGGCTGGGCCGTGGACGCGGATGGCAAGCCAACGACCGACCCGGAAGAGGCGCTGAAAGGCGCTCTTGTCAGTGCAGGCGGCTATAAGGGCTGGGGCTTTGGTCTGATGGTCGAACTGCTCGCTGCTGGGATGACAGGCTCGGTGAACTCGCTGGATGTGAAGGGGCTAAAACTCCCCGACGGCCCACCGCATGGGCTGGGTCAGTTCTATATCCTTCTCGACCCAACCACCTATGGCGATCACTTCAACGACCGTTTCGCGCGGGTTGCAGAGGCCGTCGCAGCACAAGACGGCGCGCGCATCCCTGGCTTAAGCCGCAATGTGATGACCGAGGTGGACGTGCCAGACGCGCTTTGGGTGCAGGTCGAAGCACTCGCAAAGACCTAACAAATGAGGCGGGCCATGAGTATTTGCGCAATTCTTTCCTTGCTCGTGGCTGGGGCTTGCACGGATAGGCGGCCCGCGCCGACGTCCGAACCCTATGTTATCACCCGTGATGGCGGCGGCCAGTTGATCAGTGCAGAGGCAGACCGTGCCGCGTTCCTGAACTGGGGCGGGCAGATCGAAATTCGGGGCTATTGCGCCTCGGCTTGCGTGATCTTTACGACCCTGCCAAATGCCTGCATTGGACAAAGGGCGCGGATCGGCTTTCATGGATCAAACGTGAACGTCGGACCAATCGGCAATCAACAAATGGCGGGCTATCTGCGCGGTGAGGCGAAACGCAAATACCTCGCCGAATGGCAGTATGTGCCACCAACCGACATGCATTGGATCACCGCTGTGGAATACGCAAAACTTGATCCAAAAGTGAAGCTTTGCCCGATCCGCGGGCGCTAATCCTCACGCCAGCCTGACATTTTCGTGAAACGGCATCTGCGTGCAAGCCTTTGTTGGCGCGCTGGGGTAGGTCTATTTCAACATAAAAGGATAGACCTATGAAACGCATTCTCCTCGCCGCAGCCGTCTCAACCGCTACTGCCGCCTCTGCTGGTCCCGTCAGCTTTGCCTCTGGCTGGTCCGAGCAGAAACTCTCGCTCTTCTCGTCGAACGACTACAATTTCGGCTCCAACCTCTCGATGGTCTCGAACGGTTCGGTCAGCATCGCATGGTCCCGTGTCGGCCAATCCGACTGGGGTGCCAATGGCGCATCTTGGAGCTGGACCGTGAACAAATCTGTGCCCGCCACCGACCTGTCCCGCAAAGGCGGCGATGACCGCAATATCTCGCTCTACTTCGTCTTTGTGCCCGCTGACGTGGCCCCAACCCTGTCAGGCGCTGGCATCCGCTCGCTGCTTGGCCGCTCTGACGTCCGCGTCATCCAATACGCATGGGGCGGCAATAACGCCGTGGGCTCCGTGATCGCGTCACCTTACGGCAAATCAGGGACAGGCGTGACGATCCCCCTGCGCCAAGCAGGGACAGGCAGCGCCACCGAGCGCGTTGATCTGGCGGCTGACTACGCCCGCGCATTCGGCGGGCAAAAAGGCGCGCTTATCGGGCTGGCTGTGTCGGGCGATAGCGACGACACATCATCCGTGATTGAAGCCGCCATCGGCAATCTCTCTCTCAATTGATTTACGTCATGGCGTAATAACGGGGCCTCCGCTAAAGTGGTAAAAAACACGAGCGGAGGACACCCCCATGAAAAAATTGAGCATCATCGCAGCACTCGCCCTGACAGCCTGCGTCGAGACGCCTGACGCGCCAGAGGGCAAGCAACTCTACATGGACAACTGCGCCTCCTGCCACGGCTTTGACGCCAAAGGGACAGGCGAAATGGCCGATGTCCTGATCAAAATGCCACCCGACCTGACGACACTCAAAGCCCGTTACAAAGGCGAGTTCCCAACCGACTACGTCATGTCCACCATCGACGGCCTCAAGCGCAAACCGCACTTCTCAGGCGCCATGCCAGAGTTCGGGGCAGGCGACATGGGCGACACAGTGATCGTCGAGAAAGACGGGATCGGAACGCCAGTCCCCGCTGAATTGCTCGCGCTGACCGAGTATCTGGAAAGTGTGCAGGAGTAGGGAGGTAAGGTGCGCAATTATGCGCACCCTTATTCAGTAATCGGGTTTAACAGTGATCGTGGCTACCAACTGCAAGTTTCACGGATGCCCGAGATTGCGTTGTCGATGCCCGAAATATCGAATGTTATCGTAATTGCACTTTCCGAGAAGGGGGTAGCACGGACTATGAGTTGTTTTCGCCCTAAAAGTCCTTTGATGAATGGAATGGATGCTCCTCCATTCCATAGCCCCAAGGCACTATTGTCGTTACTTTCGCGCATTTGTGATTAGTAAAGTGGACTATCGTCGCGTCGGAATTCGACCGTGCCACCGCCAGCGTGATCACTCATGTAATGACCATTGAAGTCAATTAAGACTGCTGTCGTATTCTCCATGCACCGTATCCAGAGCGTTCCCTTTCCGACACCACCAAAGCGGCCTGGAACGTCATTCTCACTAGACAAGCGCAAGAATACATTTTTGTCATCGGTTAGGGGAGATATATCAGTTTGGACAATCCACTTACCATTGTCCGCAACCACTTCCGTCTCGGTTTCCAAAACACTTAGTGCTATGTCGTAACATGCAAGGCGAGCTTCATCTTCTGCAATGGCTTTGCATTCCTCCTGCGCAAACGCACTGGACGAAATGCACAAAAACAAAATGGATGTTGAAAAAAATTTACGCATAATCGGTTTCCTAGCAAAAACACATGAATCATGCACGCTTAGGTGGAGTAACGCAATCCTTTAAACATCCAACTCCTCAACAAACTGCGCGTTCTCTTGGATATACTGATACCGCAGTTCGG
>ENA-OWPI01001214-OWPI01001214.1-marine-metagenome-genome-assembly--contig:-NODE-1214-length-29987-cov-3.872885_pt1 | contig 29987 bp, 32 predicted proteins | sample MGYA00238138_ERZ651775 | MGnify/ENA primary metagenome ERZ651775 (study PRJEB26906, sample SAMN06265043) | marine metagenome | isolation source: Helgoland LTER site | place: Germany:Helgoland, sampling...
TCAGGCAGTCCCGTAGGCGCTTCGTAACCATCGACTGCACCGCCAAAGCTACGGACTGTTCTGAGGTTCTCACCTTTTTTTCTATACCGAAGAAACGGGAGCGACTTACAAAAAAAGGCGACATTATTTCCTAGATTCAATCCACGAGATTTAATCAAACTTGATGCGGAATCGTTACTTCAAACGTCACGCCATCTTGATCCGGTCGATTACGTACGGATACTTTTCCACCATGAAATTGAGCGACAAGTCGCACAATGTAGAGTCCTAATCCAAGATGGCCCTGTTCAGAGGATTGTGTTGTATGTCGACGATCTGAGACCATTGAATCAAAAATTTGCGCTTGCTGCTCAACTGGAATTAATGGGCCTTGATTTGTGACTTGAAGCATCACTTCAGAACCTATCAAAGACAACGCAATATCAATCGACGATCCTGGCTCCGAGAACTCATTAGCATTCTCAATAAGCTTATCCAACATTTGTCGAAACGCCTCGGGAGACACCTTAACTCGCAATGGAGACTCTGCGAAGACAACCTTGAATTGATGGCCTCCATAGGCAGCTTGATACTCCTCCACACTCACCGTAACCAGCGCACACAGGTCAATGACCTCAAGCTCCTCGGATGTCAACGAGGCCTCCAATGCAGACGCCTCGCTCATACGCTTAACTAAGTTATCTAGTCTGCGAATACCTCCTGCAGCTCGCTCCATGTAGACCTGACTTTGCTCCTTACTAGCCGTTTTGCTCAGAAGCTCTAACGATGAACGAACAACAGCAATCGGAGTATTCAATTCATGAGACAGACGTCTCGACAAATTTTCAAGATACTGAGTGTAGTCTTTTAATCGAATGCTAATACTCGATAAACTTCGAGAAAGCACACCGATTTCATCCCGAGACTCATGTGGGATTATGCGCCCAACGATTTTTCCGTCTTTGTCAAACGCATTTTTAGTTTGATCTGAAAGGTCATCAAGCCGCTTGGATACGCTTCTAACCAGGGCCCCTTGAATTAAAGCGTAACTTAATAAGACCACCAACATGAAAGCAATCAACAGCTCTAAGGTTTGGTAACGCATCGCAAGTATCTTATTTGTCGTTTCTTGCACAAATACGGCGCCCACTACTGAGTCTCCAACCTCCACTGGATAAGCCGCGCTGATCACTCCACCACCTTCCTCATTGGGTTCTCTGACAAGTTGAGCCACCGCTTTCCCGTTTAATGCGACATCAATCTCCGGATTTTTCTTCTGCCATGTTCCACTCGGAAGCTCAGGAAATTGGTAAGTTCCAGGGTCAATCCAGAGGTTTAATAATGGCCTCACGATCGGTGCTACAAACAACACAAAACCTTCAATTAAATTGCCACTCGAACGATTGACATTTATTAGATCTTGATCCTCTACATTTAAGTCTACTGACTTGAGGTTCTCAGCATGCGCAATAATGCGACGCTCGGTATCTACAACCCATATGCGAGACTCCTCAGAGCGGGCAAGTTGTTTAATTACATTTTGAACTTCCCGGGAGGAGGGCTCAAAAACAGCTTGAAGCCTCAGTGGATCCGCCAAACTCTCGCAACTACGAATCACCTCGACTTTCGGCTGACCAAGCATCCAAGCTACATTCATCACGCCGAGGCCTAAAGCTGGCCCTACTGCGGACCGATACATTTTGATCTCTAAGTCATATCCACCTGTCCTAGCACGGACCTCGCCACGAATATCCCACTCACGTACAACGTTTCCTGCTTCGTCTCGAAGAAGTAGTCCGTTTCTGTCCAAAACATAAGCTGATAATTGCCCTGAATTGTGGGGTTTTATATGAAATTGACGAAACTGACCATCCACGTCTACTGTTGACAACAGAATCTGATCAACCGCATCGTCATTAAGATTTTGCTCAAACTCACTAATTGCTTGTTCAGGAAAGCGCTTGTAAGAGGACCGAGCCTCCACTTCAATCGCAAGGTAAATGGCTTTCCCATAACTACCGACGCGATAACGAGCAGAAACAGACCGATCAGACGGACTTCCAAATCCATACTCTAGGGGCACGGATTGGACCATGTAGCTTTCCCAGTCATCAATTTTCCCATCAATTTCGGGTTGACCGGAAAGCGGCGTAATTTCAATACGGCTAGTCACGTCGGGAGCAAACGGTGTCACAGCATCACTCGTAAAAATCTCTGGCCGATCAGCATAAGCAAGACTCAAAGCACGCGCTGTAGTTAGGACACTCTCCTTTTGCGTCTCGAGCATCCGTTCCATCAAGGCCTGCGCAAAGAAAATAGACAGTAACGGCACCAAAGCCAACACCAACAATGCCAAATTAAATTTAATTTTAAGACGCATTGTTCCGATCAGCGCAAGCGATTAGCCATCATTTTTCCAACGATATCCGCGACCGAAGTCTGTTTCGATCGCACAAAAATTGCTGTCCATAGTCTTAAACTTCTTTCGTATTCTCTTTATGTTCGAGGTTACAGTGTTTCTGCTGACCTCAACATCATTAATCATCAACTGGTGATGTGCTTTAATCGCGCCAGGTAGCTCCACAAGGCGCTCAATAATCCAGTATTCACCAGGCGTTATGTCCACAAGCTGCCCTTTCCAGGAGGCTCGCGCTTCATCAGGATAAATTTCTAGAGAGCCGATGATTTTCTTACTCCGGTCCACGCTAAGGGGTTGACGATCCATTTCAATGCGTCGAATTACACTATTGATCACGGCAATCAGGTAATCGGTCGAGTGGTCTTTTGTACAGTATTCGTCTGCACCTAAATTTAAGCCATAAATTTTGTCATCCTGCTCGCCCCTAGCGGTCATTAGAATAATAGGTAATCGCTCGGTTGTAGGATTCGATCTTAATTGACGACACAACTGGAATCCGCCTTCATCCTCGGCGCCCAGACCAACATCAATAATCGCCAAATCTGGCGAAGACTCCTCTATCCCCTCCAAGGCCGATAGCCGATCAAGATAATGCGATACACCCCAATTGGCCTTTTTAAAAAGGTCACTGTAGTTTTGAGCGAGGCTCACATCATCTTCAACCAGTGCAATACGCATTAATGTTCCCCCTGTAACGATCAAAATTTGTTTAATAAAACTATAACGCCAAGTGGAGTCCATTTCATTGATTGGCTCTCAAAGCCACAAAATTGCCACGATTGGCATCAAATCGCCTTATTCCCTACCCCCTCGCATTCATACCTACTCGTTTAAATAGCTCGAGTGTCATTAATTTTGTTTATTTAAACCAAATGAGGAGCTTTGATATGCATTCACCCCTGACCGGTGGTCGGATTAAAACCCAATCACCGAACGACCAAATTGTGAAAGATGGCTTGAGGGGCTTACTTGCCTCGATCGCAGTGGGATTTACCGTGTCTACAGTTCTAGTTCTTATCGTGATCACACTAACGCTATTATCAACCGCAGCAAGCGCCGCCAGTGTGGATCAGATCAATAATACGAAAAGTGGCAGTTTACTCGTTAAAAACGCGCAAACAGGTCATTACATGCCGACGCCCACGTTATTAACTGACGTCAAAATAAACGTGTCCGGGATACTTGCTCGAACGACAGTCAGTCAACAGTTTCAGAACAACTCCAAAGACTGGGTAGAAGGCATCTACGTTTTTCCGCTTCCTGAAAATGCTGCCGTTGATCAACTGAGAATGCGTATTGGGGATCGAATTATAGAAGGTCAAATTAAGGAGCGAGAAGAGGCGAAAAAACAGTTTCAGGAAGCAGCACGTAGTGGGAAAAAAGCAACCCTCATAGAGCAAGAACGATCTAATGTGTTTACAACTAGTCTGACGAACATTGCGCCTGGAGAATCCATAACGATTGAGATTGCGTATCAAAACACACTCGATTACCGCGATGGTGCAGTAAGCCTTCGGTTTCCGCTTGTTGTCGCTCCGAGATATATTCCGGGGCAGGAACATAATGAGAACACGATGACCTCGACCGTAAATCAAGGTCCTTCGGTGACGGATGCCCAAAAAATTTCACCATTAATCATTGATGAATCTGAAAAAAAACGTAATCCAGTCAATCTATCGATCAAACTTGATGCTGGTTTTGCAATCCAAACGATTCACAGCACAAACCACGCCATCAAGAAAAATAAAATAAACGAGCACCAATATAAGGTGAATCTCGTATCGAATAATGTGCCAGCTGATCGAGACTTCGAAGTGACTTGGCGGTCAGCGCCCGATGCTATGCCCCGGAGTGCTGTTTACACAGAACAAAAGGGAGACAAATATTACTCTCTAATTACCTTGTTCCCACCGACCGATCCAAATGCTGATATTCCTCGGTTACCACGCGACATCGTCTTTGTCGTTGACACATCCGGATCGATGCATGGTGCATCACTTGATCAAGCTAAAAGCGCACTAAAACTAGCTGTACAACGCCTCACTAATGAAGATCGATTCAACATCATTCAATTTAATAGCACCACACAAGCACTCTACAGTCATGAGCAACCTGCCTCTGAGAAAAATTTAAAGGTTGCCTGTCGATATATCAATGCGCTGGTAGCAGACGGAGGTACGGAATTTGCACCCGCACTCAGCATCGCCTTGAATGACGACGCCAAAGCGGGGCGAATTCGACAAGTCGTCTTTATCACTGACGGCAGCGTTGGAAACGAGGATGAAATTTTTTCAATGATCAAGAAAAGACTTGGTAAAAATAGATTATTTCCGATCGGAATTGGCACAGCTCCAAATAGCCACTTAATGACGAAAATCGCAGAGTACGGTCGAGGAAGCTTTACTTACATTGGGGATATTTCAGAGGTTGCGACAAAGATGGGGGATTTCTTCAACCGTCTTGAAAATCCAGTCGTAACTGATATTTCGACCAAGTGGCCTGAAGATCTCATTGTTGACCTTAGCCCTTCGATCATACCTGATTTATATCAAGGTGAACCTCTTGTTATTGTTGCCGCAACAGATAGAGCGTTTACTGGCGCTGTTCAGATTGGAGGCCTATTTGCAGGACAGCAATGGCGTGAGACAGTCAATTTAGAGAAACAGAGCAAGGAACAGGGCATTGGCCAGATTTGGGCACGTCGCAAGATATCTGAGCATATGGGGTCATTACGTGACGGAATGTCAAAGGAAGTGGTGCGTCAGGCCGTTCTCGATCTCGCTCTAGAACATTCACTCGTAACCAAATACTCCAGCCTCGTTGCTGTTGACGTCACGCCAACTAGAACCATGCAGTTCATGTATCGGCAGCTCATTCCACTAAATATGCCTAATCGATGGAGCCAAGCTAAGATTTTTGGTGCGTTACCGCAAACCGCGACAGCGTCATCGATGCACTTAATTCTTGCAGCTTTGTTTTCAACCTTGGCTTTAGTGTTTTTCTTTAAAGGCAGAAGACCTAAAACAGGGAGTCAAAGATGAGCGTACGAATCCGACACCTTCTCTTTGCGACGCTCATGTCATTAGCAATTTGGCATCTTTTCGAAGGTGGCTATATTCATGCAAAAGCTTGGCTCGCACAACAGTTGATCCACAACGCTTGGCACGGCGCCATCAGTAATGCGAGCGCGCAGACTCCATGGCCTGGGGCAGACACCTATCCAGTCGCACGGTTAACCGCGCAAAACGGAAAGATCGATTTATTTGTGCTCGCAGGCACATCAGGTAGAACTCTAGCTTTTGGCCCAGGGCACATGACGGGTACTGCACTCCCCGGTAGCTATGGAAACGTAGTCTTGAGCGGACACAGGGATACACATTTCAGTTTTCTCAAAAATATAAGTATCGGAGATCAACTCTTTCTGGAAAGTAGTTCCGGTGATAGAAAATTGTATGAGGTGATCAAAACCGAGGTGGTACACGAGAATGATACACACATCGCACGCGATAGCGGTGACGATCGCCTGACGTTAATCACATGCTTCCCGTTTGACGCCCTCGTTCCAGGCGGACCCATGCGATACGCAGTGATGGCTCGCGCGGTAATCCCACGGACATTGAATATCTAATTTGATGCCAGCGAACAAGTCTGTGGAGGGTGGGCGGGATGATTTTTTGGTCATAAAAAGCAGATTTACTAATGCACGCAATGAACACTTAACAAAAGGAAATCCTATGGAAAAATTAATTTGTTTTTTCTTAAACATCGGTGATGTTCTAGATCTAAGATTCGAAACAGGCGAGTCCAAACGCTATCAGGTGATTGAAACTGATGTAGTACCGATTAACGAAGTTAAATCTGGTTTTAATGCGAACCGAGAGCGCGTGACATTAGTCACCAAGTTTCCTTTCGATTCACAAAACCCAACCGAACGTATGCTGTATGTCGTTGTAGCACGACGGGTCTCCAACACCCTTGGATTCGTGCGATCTCTTAAGGAATTCTCAGAAACTAATCCTTCACCCACAAAGCAAATTGGAGAACAATCATGAAGTTTGCCCTACCTCTTATCGCGATAATGTGCCTTAGCGCCTGCAACGAGAGCGTCACCTCAAACAATATAGATCAAGGCACATACACGGCACCACCTAATTTGTTCCTAAAAGAGACCAATATGACACTAGATATTGAAAAAGAGTGTGGAGAGGAGCCAGCAATTACCGCGAGTCAATAATCGTTTGATGCAGTTGTGGTTAGGCAAGACTGATTAAACACACCCTCTCCAACTTTTATTGATTGAACTCATATAGAAAGAAATGGTCCGAGCTTGTTATAAGTAGTTGAACCCCCCTGAAAATATGGACGTTTCACGGTAAATTTGATTTAATACGTGTATGAAAAAACTCTTAGCTTTCACTTGCATCATCTCATTTTTCGCAAATGGCGCCCTCGCCTTAGCGTTTAATGAAACGTGCTTGCATAAAGTTCAAGAGCAAGCGCAGGTAGCAAGCAGTGGAGTATCAGATCACGACAGCGTGACTGCTCTCGACAAGGACAAGCCCTGCCACGACACGGGCGAAATAAATCACTCAGACAGACAGCATTGCGATCGTAGTTGCTTATGTGTCCATGGAGTGAATAGTGTACCGATTCTCGATTTTGACTCAGCCCACACAGTCAAAATCGCAGACCCCATTAGGCTGCGCTTCAGTCCGCTTGCTGATGCGCCAGCGTTTTTTGGTCAGACCCCTCCCGAACGACCTCCAAAAAGTATTTCCTGATTTTTATTAGAACGTACTACTGGCTGTAGTTAAGCGGTAGTCGAAATCAATCAAAAATAGGAGATTCGAATGCGATTGCTCTTGCTAGCCATCGTTGGTTTTGGACTCATGCAAACATCTTTTGTTATCGCAAGACCGGTGTCGTACCCAGGGGGATGGACACTAATGACTATGAATGATGGAGACAAAAATAGTGTTCATGTGCATTACTCCCCAACGGCTAAAACGTCTATAGGTTACAAGTTTGAATATTGGCCCGACAAGGAGCTCAATTTGCATGCGCTTCAAATCAACAAATTACTGAAGCGATGGAATAAAACGGAATCTCAAGCCAATTTCTATATCAAATCTGGAGTTGGCGTCGCTTACAGCGATTTGGGTCTTTTTGACAATGAAAGTGGCGCCAGTGCCTTCACTGGAATCGCGGTTGACTGGGAAGATCGACGACGTTTCATCTCATATGAAAATCGTTTTACCGACATTGATGGTATTGATGATTTCTTTCAACAGTCGGCTCGTGTTGGCTGGGCGCCTTACCAGGGCGACTATGGAGACCTACACACTTGGTTAATGCTGCAAATTGAACACATGCCAGAAGCTACTGACGAGCACACAGTAACGCCGTTAGTTCGGTTTTTTAAAGATGTTCACCTACTAGAATTTGGTGTGAATAATCACAACAAAGTCTTGTTTAACTATATTTTTAGATACTAAATATAAGGATTAATATCATGAATAAATTACTCTCAACCGTCGCAATTTTAATTGCCTTATCCGCTACAGCTCACGCCGCTCATCCAGGCGGAACCATTTATGCAGGCGTCAATGGTTTAGTGTGTGATTTTTGCGCTCGTGCGCTGGAAAAAACATTCGGCAAGGAAGAGGCAGTAGAGTTCATTAATGTGGACCTTGATGAAAAAATCATAACCATTCACTTGAATGAAGGACAAAGTCTAGACAATAAAACCGTGCTGCAATTGATAACCGACGCTGGTTATGACGTAAGAGACATTCGCTATGGAGAATAAAGAGCGCGTATTGGGGTGGCGCCAAACCGTACTGCCCTCATTATCACTGTTTACCTCCATCGGGACTCTTTTGTGTTGCGCATTACCCGCGTTACTTGTCACGCTCGGGATGGGTTCGATGCTCGCCGGGCTGATTAGCTCAGCGCCTTGGATTACTGCGATATCAACATATAAGACTCAACTTTTTATTGTCTCGGGCATATTAATCACCCTAGCAATATTCGCGCATTGGCAAGCAAGGAATGCCCCGTGTCCTGCTGATCCGCTTAAAGCTAAGGCATGCGCTCAGCTACGGAAAGTTAGCGCAGCCGTCCTATTCGTCGCTACGGTCTTATATTTAGTTGGCGTCTTTTTTGCCTTCATTGCTGTACATATTTTTTTCTAATCCATACATTAGGTTAACGTCGAGCTTCAGGAGGAAATTAGTTGGGAATTCCTCTTTGACATCAAAAGCTAGTCAATCTTCTAAATTTAGGGTTCGGGCGTTGACGCCCTACCCTATTTTTCAGCCATTCAAGATTGATCACAACCTCAGTTCAAACATGAGAAAGCTTCTCAATCTGCCAACTGGGCCAGCCCTTGTCCGAAAGACCAATTCTCTTTCGTCACCTCCACCAAGTTGATCACCACATCGTCAGCACGACAGTCCACTGTCTCTACGAGACGAGTCATTAGACTTCGATAGAACTGCTTCTTAAGCTCAACCGCCCGTCCCTTATTTAGAAAAATTTGAATGATTAAAATCTTATCCGAATACGTATTCCCATGAAAGTTCGGGGCAACATTGAGACCGCCCTTCGGATGTCGATTGATAATTTGAAACTTATCGTTCTCGGGAACGCTGAACACATCCATTAGGACTTGGTAAATCACCTCACCAGCCCGTAAGACCTCTTCTTGAGTCCATTCATCAGTGGTATCGATACGAACCATTGGCATACGTTTACTCCTTCAAAATCACAAATAATCAGTTTAATATTATGCGCCTTGATTTAAATTGAAGGGTATAAAAAACGTTAAATTTAAAATTAATGCTAAGTTAATCAAGTTTCATCAAGATGTAATGCGTTTTGTTACTTGAACAAACAAGAGGATTAAGGATATGAAAGCTATTGGATACCAAACAATGGGGTCTTTAGAGCAGGCCGACTTTATCGAATTCACCACTGATATCCCGGAAATCGGCGCGCACGATCTGCTCGTCGAGGTGCATGGCGTATCAATAAACCCTGTTGACACTAAAGTTAGACAACGCGCAGAGCCCCAAGAACAACCTAAAGTTCTCGGTTATGATGCCTCTGGGATCGTAAAACAAGTCGGCTTGAATGTGTCCAGATTCGCCGTGGGAGACGAGGTCTACTACGCTGGCGATATCACACGGCCTGGCACAAACTCAGAATTTCATATTGTTGACGAACGCATTACGGGCAAAAAACCATCCTCGCTCAGTATGGCTGAAGCAGCAGGGATTCCGCTGACCTCTATAACCGCTTGGGAACTTTTATTTGACAGTTTAGGTGTCACCGCGAACGACAACGAATCAATCCTTATCATTGGCGGAGCTGGCGGAGTCGGATCAATCTTAATACAACTTGCCAAACAATTAACGAACCTGACCGTTATCGCGTCCGCATCCAGACAAGAGAGTACTGAATGGGTGAAAAGAATGGGGGCAGACCACATCATTAACCACAGCAAACCCATTGATAGAGAAATCGAAGATTTAGGGATTCAACCAAAATACGTTGCTGCATTAACAGGAACAGATGAACATTTTGATGCTATCGTCAATCTCATTAAGCCTCGTGGTTCTGTGGCGATCATTGATAATCCAGAAGCTCTAAATATCAATTCAGGAAAGCAAAAGTCGATTCGTTTTTCATGGGAGTTCATGTTTACACGATCGATGTTTGAGACAGCTGACATGGATGAACAGCACAAACTGCTTAACCAGGTCTCTGACATGTTGGATAACGGCATATTGAGGTCAACGGTGACTAATAACCTCGGCAAACTCAGTCCAAAGACAATTGTTGAGGCGCACAGGCGACAAGAAAGTGGACGCGTTATCGGCAAAAATGTTCTTGAGGGCTTTTTTTCGAATTTGTAGAATTAGCAAACTCAAAGCAAACTACTTATCGCATTTAACCTAAACGTTTCTTACCCCAACAAATGAAAGCTTCAAACACAGATCAAGCTCATACGCTTAATAAAGTGACCGAAGTCTATTACGACAGCCCTGAAGCCGACAATTTTTACTTTAACATTTGGGGCGGAGAAGACATCCACATAGGTCTCTATGAGGAAACCCAAGACATTTCCCAAGCAAGCCGCGCTACAGTGGCACACATGGCTAACGCCATACCTACGTTGAGTGCCGACACAAAGCTGATAGATCTAGGCTCAGGATACGGTGGCGCAGCACGCTACCTCGCAAATCAATTCGACTGTAATGTAGTTTGCCTTAACCTGTCAGATGTTCAGAACGAAACAAATCGACGATTAAATCTAGAGCAAAAGCTTGATAATCTTGTCAGCGTGGTTCATGGTAGCTTTGAAAATATTCCGGAACCGGCAAATAAATTTGATGTTGTATGGTCTCAGGATGCAATCCTGCACAGTAATAACCGAGAGCAAGTAATTGCCGAAGCCTGGCGGATTTTGAAGCCCGGTGGAGTCATGATCTATACCGACCCCATGCAGGCTGATAACTGCCCACCCGATGTGCTCCAGCCTGTTCTCGATCGCATTCATCTTGACAGTTTAGGATCATTTTCTTCGTACAAGGATATGGCTGATAATTGCCGCTTCAGCGATTTTCAAAAAGAGGATATGACACACAATTTACGTATTCACTACTCCCGGGTCCTGGAGGAGCTAGAAAGAAACTTTGAATCCATGTGCACAATTTCCAGCCGAGATTATATCGAACGAATGATGGTGGGATTACAACATTGGATTGACGCAGCGAAATCGGACCATCTCGCCTGGGGAACCATCAAATTAACCAAGCCCTAAAGCATACTCATTACATAAAAATAACTGGCCTGATTGTCACCAACTGAAATTACCGGCTGCAGATTTATTGTTGACTCTAAAGGTGCGAGCTGATTCAGCGATTTCTAATTTTGCCGGACATCGCTACTCTACGCGATACCATATTTGCGTTCGGCCCAAAAGGGATACACCACTGTAGCCCCGTACCCGCATTGATTGGTTGTCATCCTCCACCACCAATTTACATCGATAGGTCTTACCGTTATTTGGATCCATAATATACCCCTCCTTCCAAGAAGCTCCGGCACCTTCAAATCCCCACATAATTCTCATTCCTATTACCGGTTCATTCTTGAGCGCCCCTTCACATTTTGTACAGATTTGCTCGGGATCATCGCCGGGCAGCGGAATGATATCCTCCACTGAACCTTCAATCGAATCTCCGACTGCGATAATCCGTATATACGATCGTTCCTCACCGGTCTCATCATCAATAGTTTTCCAAAGGCCAACAGGAGTCGCACCATGTACGAGTGACCCAAAACACAAAACACCTAAACCCAACGCCGACAGCAATAATGTTTTCATTTAATTCTCATAAACTCTGATTAATCTGGTAATAGACTGGATTGTATATGTATCATGCATCTGTGAACAATTTAATCAAACAGGTTATTTTTCAATGACAACTCCCACTATTATGGCCGGCAAGCTTCGTATCCCTGTAGTAGCCGCACCGCTATTTATCATCTCTAATCCAGACCTCGTTATTGCTCAATGTAAAGCGGGAGTTGTCGGCTCATTTCCATCATTAAACGCTAGGCCTATAGGGGTTTTAGATGAATGGTTAAATCGGATCACAACAGAACTCAAAGCATATGATGAGGCACATCCGGACTCACCTTCAGCACCTTTTGCCGTTAATCAAATCGTTCACCGGTCCAACGATCGACTCGACCAAGACATGGAGTTATGCGAGAAATATCAGGTACCTATTGTCATCACCTCGCTCGGTGCGAGAGTGGAGATCAATGAGCGTATTCACGCCTGGGGCGGCATCGTATTGCATGACGTCATCGATAATAAATTTGCAAAAAAAGCTATTAGTAAAGGGGCAGATGGATTAATCGCTGTTGCCGCTGGCGCTGGTGGTCACGCGGGAGTTCTTTCACCATTCGCCTTAATCCAAGAGATTCGTGACTGGTTTGACGGGCCGTTATTATTATCAGGATCAATAGCAAATGGCGGCGCAGTACTCGCATCCCAAGCTATGGGAGCTGATCTCGCCTACATAGGCTCGGCATTCATTGCAACAAAGGAAGCCAATGCAAACCTTGCCTACAAACAAGCGCTTGTCGATTATGCCTCTAACGACATCGTATACACTAACCTCTTCACAGGCGTTCACGGTAACTATCTCGCGCCATCTATTACTGCAAATGGTCTTGACCCACAAAATCTACCAACTAGTGATGCCTCAAAAATGAACTTTGGTTCAGGTAGCAATGGTATTGCTAAAGCATGGAAGGATATATGGGGTTGTGGGCAGGGGATCGGAGCGATCACCGCTATTTTATCGACCAGTGACTTAGTCCAAAGACTAACTCAAGAGTATGTGACAGCTAAAGAAAATTTAGCTTCAGTTGTTATAGAAAAATCGTAAATAAACGTAACGATGAACATCGCTTATTTTGCAGCCAACGATCAGTGAGACATGCGTCGTTCTGCCCTCAGTCGGCGTTTTAGGCTAAAACAACGCCTCACCTCTTCAATTGATTGCTACTCTGTCCGCCATGATCATTTCTAAGCTCTCGGACGTGGATCGCACCTCAGCGTCTAACATCACACCTTTTTGTGACAAAAGCTCATGGCATTTTGGAAGATTATAGAAGGGAATAGCCGGAAATAAATGATGCTCAATATGGTAATTCACACAATGTGGAAACAAAAACCACATGAGCCACCTTGAGCCCAAATTAGTACGGGCAGATCTCAGCACAGATAGTTGATCGGTCACAGCACCATGCTCGAGGACCGCACGCAACCGTAACAATACCTGCATCACCGTAACCAAAGGCAGTAACCATAAAACCAAGTACTCTACCCACCAACCACCTATAACGGCTGCCAGAAACAATACAACATGCCATACAACGACCCACCAACGGTCACGACGAGCGGCTTGACGTAGGCTAGGAGCCGTATCATCTAGAGGCCGATTCGCGACGACTGCATCATCATTTATTACAGGTGCGCCAAAAAAGTACATAAACGTTTTCCACGCGTTTAACCCGATTAAATCCTTTGCTAGTTTGACCAGTAGATAGCGCCGCCCTCTTGGATAACCAGCAATAAGCGGCACATCCGGATCACGTTCCTCGAATAAATGATTGTGATGCAATCTATGAATAACCCGATAAGTACACATGGATATACCACCAGGCATAGCAAGCAGTCGCCCCACTAAATCATTGAGCCAACGCACCGAAAACAAACGGTAATGAACTGAATCGTGCACTAAAACGAACAAGGCCTGCTGTCGGCTTGCGATCACAATGATCGCAGGGATAACCACCAAAGGATGCCAAAAAAAAGTAGCCAATAGTATGGCGCCCATAATGACGCCCAGCGTCCCTAAAACACCCAACATCGAACGCCAATTATCTATCACGCAGAGGGTTCTTATTTCTTCTTGTGAAAGCAAGTCACGCTGGCGCCGACGATTCTCTCTAAATTCATCGCTGCCCGAATTTTTTAGGTCTGTTTTTTTAGTTATCAATTTAGAAAACTCGGAAAAAAATAGGAATGACTAAGGCACCCATATATTAAGTAACACTAAACATTATGATCATTACATCTTATCTTAGAGCAAAAAAAACCTTTTGCACTATTTAATGACCACACGCATAGCAGTCGTACGATATCTTGGGTTTGGATAATATAACGACCTCAGCATCTCCAAATTGAGCGTCTATCCAAATTGAGTGCCTAGAACCACTATTCGTGATCTTTGCTGACATGTTGGTTCAATAAAATCATGAGACAAAACTGCCGAATATGCAGGACTTTTTCCTAATTACTGTTCATACATTTAAGGACACTCAACTCCGCTTTTTCAGCATGTCTAAGTTTTTATAAGCAGGTACCTTAGTAATCGGCATGAATCAAACGAACCAGTGGTCACCTAAAGGAGAAATATATGAACATTAGATTGATTATTTTAGTTTTTAGCTTGTTCGCTAGTAGCGCATATGCGTCTCCATACGCGACAGTAATGTCAGCAGTTGCAATTACTGAAACACGAACAGTACCGTCTCAGGTCTGTCATGACGTATCCGTACCAATCTACGGGACCAATCGCTCTAGTGGAGGCGCAATAGGCGGGGTAGTCGACAGCACCTTCGGATCGACCGAAGGTTTAGTGGGCGCGATAGCTGGCGGTTATATTGGCAGCAAAATCGGAAGAGGTTCAGGCAGGAAAATCGCAACTGTTACGGGTGCTGCCATTGGTGCAAAAGTTGGTGACCAACAAGATAACAAGCAACAAGTCATTGTCGGTTACGAGACTCATCATCGATGTAACGAAGTCACAAGAACAGAAACCATCAACACGGGGTATCACGTGATCTACGATTACAACGGAATGACCTTAAGCAAGCTTGTTCAGCATAAGCCAGTGATAGGTAGTCGACATCCCGTAAATATCACGGTTCAGTAATACACCAGAGTAGACTGAATGGATTAGCCAATGACCAACACCCCAAAATGCCGAGTGCACTTTAGCGCTCGGCATCAAACCATAATACTTATGCAGTCAAAATCAATAAATTGCCAAAGTTAACGCAAGACCGAAGCACGTTAAGGGCCATTACTCAGATCTAAAAACCCACAAAACGAACAAAGCTATTAATTTCTTCCCGGTCAGCTCTGACCGTATTAGCTGCAAATGAATCATCAGGATAGCCCATGGCAACACACGTCATAATGACCTCGTTATCTGGAATATCAGCCACCTCTCGAACGATATCTGAGCGCATGATTCCTTGTCCGTTAATCACGGTACCCAGGCCTCTATCCCAAGCAGCCAGAACGATACCGTAACAAAGCGCGCCCAAATCAAAATGAACGACAGCGCCAGGGTCAAGGTCACGGTCATACGTGAGCACCATTGAAACAGGTGCATCAAATTGACGAAATCCCCGCATCACCCAATCCTGGCGTTTATCCTTATCTTCTCGAGCAATCCCCATAGCAGCGAATAACTTCTTAGCGATAGCGATTTGACGAAATCGATGCACGCCTTCGTATTCACTATGGCTATTGATGTCGCGCTTAGGCTCTGCTCCAGCAGCCATCTCTTTCATATTACGCGTTCGTACTTCGTCAAGCGCATCACCCGTCACAACATGCACATGCCAAGGTTGCGTATTCATTGAGGATGGCGCTCGTCTCGCCACATCTATAATTTCTTCAATCACCTCACGAGGGACTGGATCGCTCTTATATCCTCTAACACTTTGCCGGCTATTCACGACATCCTCAAAACTCATTTTATGACTCATTTATTTCTTTCCGTTTTGTAATCTATTCCAAACGTACCGGTACTTTAAATAGTTACCGCCATCAGGTGGTGTCCAATAAGCCTCTTCGATGCGCGTCCCGCCAATTCGCTCATAAAAACTAATAGCTGACTGGTTACTCGCTAAAACCCATAAGAATACCCGTGACTCCTCATATTGCTCAATACTCATATTGATCACTCTGCGCACAAGAACCGCGCCTAAGCCCTGATTTCTGCATTCCGCGGCGACGTGCAAGTTATCAATAAATGTTCCATGCTCATCATCATCACAAAAAAATGCGCATGCAAAAGCAACAATTTCCTGAGACTTTCGAGCACAAATAACCTTCTGATTATATTTTGGTTTAGCGAAGCGCGATCTCCATGTTTGCAATCGATCATCATCAACTTTGTAGTCGAGATAATGATCGCTCAGCATCCCCCGATACGCCTCCTTCCAGCTTCGGGCGTGAAGTTCAGCAATGGCGTCACAATCATTAAGCGAAGCAAATTCGATATCTAATTCCCAAGAAGAATTCACCTTGAAAACTCAATCTTTCAACTGTTCAGATTTAACGCACCCAGCGTCCATCTTCAATTCACACGCCATATCGAGAAATTTCAATGCCTTACTAGTATTAGGCAGCACACCTAGTCCCTCTCCGTACATCCCACCTAGCATCAAACAGCTATATCCGCTGCCTCCGCTACAGCCTTTTTCATAAAACTCAACTGCTTTAAGCGCGTCATGTCCTACGCCATCTCCCCATTGATACATTGATCCTAACAATCCACAGCTGAACACATCTCCGTCGTCACAGCTATTTTTATAGTCTTCAATATCCAAATTTGCGGCGCCTATGCTGGTGTAACAAACCAAAAAAAACGATATTAATAGCCGTATCACCCTATCTCCTAAATGTATGATTCAAATTTTCCAAGACATACCTTGGTGCCCATTGGCCGAGCATTTAACCTTATACAGTTACTTGTGAAGATTAAAAAATGCAGTTCAGTTGAACATTATCGAACAAACTGATCAATAAATTGAGCCCCAAGCCCGATTTCCTCGTAATGCGCCCGACACATATTTATTTTCGTGAAAACATCCTCGTAGCCCACGGTATCGCCTTTATCATCTAGATATAACATGGCGCCATTAACGTTAAACATAGTAATCATCTCGTCGACCCCTTCGTCAACCACTAACGTATGCACCTCTCCCGGTGGCTCATATACAAAACCACCTTCCTCCGCGACCCAATCGTGTTCTAAATAACGCCAACTCCCCTTTAACACTAAACCATAGACCGCCATTGGGTGGCGATGACGCGACAACACACCGCTTTTTCGAACACGGAGTAAATTAAACCATCCTCCGGTAACGGTATTCATCATAAGCGGTCGAAAATGTACGCCTGGCGCTTGAGGTACCCAGATCCGCTCATCGTCCGGAATCGCTTTTTGAACAATCTCATTTTGCATCCCCAGCACTTGCATCAGGTTCATATCTTGCGCGTTCATCTACCTTGCTCCAAAAATGCTACAAGTATAACGCGCGCTAGCAGAACGTGACTCGGAGCCTAATCAAGCCTTAAAGGAGAGAGTGATCTTCCTCCCTACCATGCCTTTCCTCGAGCCGATACGGGCCAGAGAGACTCTACTTTTCCCGATCGCACACAAACATACCAATCATGCAAATTGCACGTTGGGTCACAGTGACCCGGAATTAGTCGCAACTTATCGTTAAGTTTTAACTTATTTTTTTTATCTTCAATAACACCGTGCTCATCAGAACAACTTACGTACCGAATGTCATCTCGATCAAAAATAGTCGGTAAGCCGCTATCCACCGACTGAACTTTCAAACCAGCATCGCAAACTGCTTGGCCTGTCTTAGCTGTGCTCATAACGCTAGTTAGTAAAAATAGAGCATTTTCCCATTGCCCCTGATCTAACCTTTGACCAGTCTGGTTATTAATTCGACCATAATCCGCATCCATGAAAGCATAAGATCCACACTGAACTTCGGTATAGATTCCGGACGCAGCCTCCAATAAAAAAGTGCCCGTTCCACCCCCACTGACAACATTGCAACTGAGACCAGCATTTCTCAAACTCGTGACACACGAATTAACCTGACTGATCACCCCACCCATAACTTCTTCACGTTTTTCATAGCTTTTCTCGTGTTGAATACTTCCTTGATACGCTTGAAGGCCATCAAAAGTGAGGCTACTAAACCCATCAATTGCCAGTGCAAGCTCTAATATTTGTTCGGGTTCTGTAACCCCGCATCGACCTGCTCCACAATCGAGCTCTACGAGACAGTGAATATGTGTCCTTTGCCGCCTAGCTTCTGTAGCCAGTGCATTAACATTACTCAAATCATCAACGCAGACTGTAACCCGGCATCCAGACTGAGCGATGCCACACAATCGCGAAATTTTAGCCGCATCACATACTTGGTTGGTGATTAAAATATCGGTAATGCCGGCTCTCGAGAATACTTCAGCTTCGGAAACTTTCTGACAACAAATTCCAACAGTATTGTTAAATGCTAACTGCCGACGCGCGACATCGACTGATTTATGCATCTTTGCATGAGGTCTTAGGGTTACGTTAAAAGGCCTCAGGTCATCCACCATTTTTTTTAAATTAATTTCAAACCGATCAAGATCAATGACAAGACAAGGCGTCTGAATCTCACGTTCGTCCATTCCCGGTAATGCTGGAATATCAAATCCAACTTCTGCGTCAGAATAAGTATTTTTGGTCTTCATCCCCATTACCCCACAAATAACTGATCCCTCCCGCCTCACCCCTCTTGTGTGCAAGAGAATCAAAAAAAATAATCGTCATTTTCCGTAAAACCACTCAGATTCAGATTGTGAAATATTGCGATTACCTGCATCCTTAAGATAACATCTAGTTTACTATGGAACATTTAACCTCAAGATGAGACTCGCGCTATTTGCGAGTCAAATAATTAGTTTTTAGTTAATGGGTCGAAAAGTTGAATATCCCTATTTCGTTACAGCACCGATTAACAATACAGACGTCTAACGCTTACAAATACAGTTCAAATGGGCAATACTAATATTCAAGTTCTATTCGACGCCTGGAATCAAGCGTTACAAACAGGTGACCCCAAGAAAGTCACATCGCTTTATGAAAATGACGCTATTCTGTTACCGACGATTTCTAATCAAGTTCGCCACAGTCACGACGAAATTGAGGACTACTTTACTCACTTTCTGGCGAAAGGCCCGAGATGCGAAATCAACGAATCAAATATCCGGATTTTCGGAGATATCGCGATTAATTCGGGCGTCTACACCTTTTCTTTTAAGGATGACAGCTCAGTATCGGCGCGCTTTACTTTTGTTTATCGTTGGAACCAAGAACGATGGATGATCATTGAGCACCACTCCTCAACGATGCCTGAATAAATAAATTCTTTACGTCGCCCACCCACCAGCCAAAGGGATAATCTGTCCAACCATGTGATTACATTTTTCGCTTGCGAGATAAGCGGCTAACTCCGCAGTTTCTTCCGAGGACCCAACTTGATTTGTGGGAACATTCCTCCGGACGTGATCTAAAAATTTCTCATCGTCCAGCAGTCGACTCGGATAATACGTATTGTTGTTGATGTAGTTTTGTGCGATTGCATTGACTTGAATATTTGATCGGGCTAACTCTAAACCCACAGCTTTGATAAAGGCATTTTGAGCACCCCGAGCCGCACAATATGAAGCATTATTCGCCAACCCTTTCAAAGGTGCTGCACTTGTGACTGCAATTATTTTCCCAGATTGACGGTCAAGCATTTGCGGCGTAATTGCTCTAACGAGAAACATTAAAGGGTCAACTAATGTAGAAAATAATGTAGTCCAATCTTCATTTTGAATCGCCTGAACAGGGCTTGATCTCGGTGGCTCGGCTAAATTTGCAATCAAAATGTCCACCTCGCCAACTGATCGAACTAATTCCTCACACTGACTTTGCTCCACCAGCGCTTGAGTGTCTGTAAGCACACGAAAATCTAGCTCGGTCAATCTATCAACAATAGCTCTACCCATATACTTATCGACACATGTAACCAAAACTGTTCTCTGTTTCATTTCACCCTCTCTTCAGCTCTTCTTTCATGAATTCGTGCGATTGCTAGAACAGCTAACGATTGCCGACTCAAAATAATCGACAAATGCAATTAGGCTTATTGTTCGGTAGAGTAGCGAACCGTCAAAATCAAAAATCAATCCTATTTTATGGGAATTAATCAGCGAAACGCTGTCTGACAATAGTTAAACCTTGTCCATCACAAAAAAATGAATGTAGTTTGGTTCAAACGAGATCTTAGAATAACAGATCATGTGCCGTTAGCCTCAGCTATCGGCCAAGGGCAAACGCTCGCGTTGTATATTCTAGAGCCTCTCATTTGGCAAGAGAGAGATTTAGACGCTCGCCACTATGAATTCCTTCAAGAATCTATTTCATGTTTAGACTTACAACTAAAGAAAATTAATCTCCCCTTGACCATCAAAGTGGGTAATGCTGAGGATATTTTCCGACAACTTCATCAGCGATTCGGAATAAAAGCAATCTATTCTCATCAGGAAACTTGGAACGACTGGACTTATCAACGGGATAAGCGGGTCGCGAAACTACTGACTGAACTATCGATACCGTGGTATCAAGCCCAACAAAACGGCGTTATTCGAAGACTTAGGTCTCGAAATGGATGGGCAAGACAGTGGCACCAATATATGTCTGAAACACCGCTGGCGATACCACTTTGCACTGAGAGCCAAATAGACAAATCAGATGACCTACCAACCTCAGAAGAAATAGGATTGACAAAAAGCAATTGTGATCATCGTCAAGTTGGCGGCAGAAACGAGGGCCTTAAATTATTGAATAGTTTTTTTGCGAGCCGTGGAGAAAAGTACTCTAAAAACATGTCTTCGCCCTTGACTGCTTATCAAAGTTGTTCACGAATATCGACTTATCTCGCCTTTGGCTCACTCTCCGTAAGAGAGGTATACCAATTGGCACTTACCAAAAAAAATGAAATTTACATGCACACTGAGCCAGGGTCCCCTTGGCGTTCTTCCATCAGAGCGTTCATGTCACGTCTCAGATGGCATTGTCATTTTATTCAAAAACTAGAAGATGAACCGACTCTTGAACTTAAGAATCTACATCCCTCTGCCGATGGACTACGAGAATCTTGTTTTAGTACGGAACGTTTTAATGCCTGGCAACACGGCCTGACCGGTTATCCATTTATCGACGCATGCATGAGAGCCCTTCGCGCCACAGGCTGGATCAACTTTCGAATGCGCGCCATGTTAGTCAGTTTTGCGTCCTATCACCTATGGCTGCATTGGCGAGAGCCCTCACTGCATCTAGCGCGAATGTTTTTAGACTATGAACCTGGGATTCACTATTCCCAAATCCAAATGCAATCAGGCACAACTGGAATCAACGCCATCAGGATCTACAACCCGATCAAACAAGGAATGGATCAAGACCCCGAAGGGGTTTTTATTAGAAAATGGGTACCGGAACTCTCATCGTTATCAAAAGTCGAGATTCATACACCTTGGCTTACTAATATTCCAACTGACGTATATCCAAAACCGATTGTTGAGGAAAAAATAGCACGACGTGAAGCCAGTAGCAGAATCTACTCCATCCGACGCTCCCCTAAATTTAAAGAAATTTCTGCGAACATTGTGGATAAACATGCAAGCCGAAAACAATCAACGAGGACGAGGACTAAGAAGCAAAAAAATACAGAACCAAAAAAATCTTGGAAGCAACCCGAATTATTTTAACGCCATAGAGTGCATATGAAAAAACTAGCGATTATCGGCTCTGGCCTATCGGGCCTCACATTGGCCAACCGTCTTAAAAATAAATTTGATGTCACCGTTTTCGAAAAATCTCGAGGGGTTGGAGGACGGTTAGCCACCAGGCGAGCTGAGGCGTATGCGTTTGATCATGGCGCTCAATATTTCACCGCACGAACAGACGCCTTTAATTCTTTTATTCAACCACTTATAGACGAAGGCGTGGTACAAAGGTGGGTGGCTCGACATGTGGAAATTAATGGAGTCCGCATTGTTAAACGATCGAGGTGGGAGACAGAGGAACCGCGTTACGTAGGTACCCCTGGCATGAATAGCATTGCCAAACGTTTAGCCCATGACATAGATATTAGGACCAATACAAAAATTACATCGCTAGTACGCTCAAAGGAATGGCAATTAGAAGCAGAAAACGGCCTTATACAAGATCACTATGAATGGGTAATTACGACGGTTCCAGGGCCGCAAGCACTGGCATTGCTCCCAGAAAAATTCACTCACCAACCTAGTATTAGAGCGATCGAAATGCGTGGTTGTTTTTCCTTAATGCTAGGCTTTTCTGCACAGCTTTCTCTCGAATTCGAGGCGGCACACATAACCAACTCAGATATCAGTTGGATTGCGGTCAACAGTCACAAGCCACAACGGGGAGCTCTGTACACACTAGTCGTTCATTCGTCCGCTGAATATGCGGATGAAAATATAGATACCGAACGCGACGTAGTTATTAGTCATCTTTGCCAGCAAGTCACTCGCATTATTGGACACGATACCAACGGAGCCCAACATAAAGTCCTTCATGGTTGGCGATATGCAAACAACCGCGACCGTGACACGCATCGGCCCTTCATCGATACCGAGCTAAGGTTGGCGGCTTGTGGCGATTGGTGTCTCGGGGGACGCGTTGAAGGTGCCTTTACCTCGGCTCAGAGACTGTCCGAAGCGCTAATGAAGAGTTAACCCAGGCGGTCGGATTGCGCCGCTAAATAAAACCACTCTTGGTTAACCTGAGCCGTATTATTTGGGAAAACGATCCAACCGTCCCTGTCTGCGACGAGCTCAACGCCGTCGTGACGGTAAGCGATCACGGTACCTTGTGTAATTTTCTCAAAGCTCAGCCATTTTTTTGAAAACACATCATCGGAATGAAGTCGGTCGATAACGCGGTATAGTCGAATGACTTCGGGGTTACGCACCAGTTCAGGCTTGGAGTCCGAAGTCATTTCCAGGTGCGCCAGCGTATTGCGGATTGCTTTGTATGCCGTTTCTGGCGCCGTTGCATCATCATGCTGCCCACATTCTAGCGTTACAGCAATACCGCCTCCACGACGCATTGTCTCTGTTGTCCCCACGCCGTAATCAACACGCGCGTCTACCCCCCGCGCTTTTCGATCTCTAACCCCTTGTGCATAGGTATCCAACCAACCTTCTACGAATCGGTTCACACCTAAGCTCATGGCCATGGCCTCCTCCTGCTTGGCCTTAGAAGTCGGTTCGATGTCACCCACGTTATTGGGTGCGCCGATCAAAGCAAACGGGATACCCGGAGCTTGAAAAGAATGAAGATCCAGTAATACATCATGCTGTTCTAATAATGGACACAGTACATTACATACCAGATCCTCGAAATCTTGGGGAGCATCCGTGCGACTCATGTTACGGTTAAGATTACGATCACCATGACGACGTTGCAACTGATAAGCAAGGGGGTTCGTGACGGGCACCATCGTCAACGTACCCCTATTGATACAGAGCTCACCACTCTCTATTTCTTGCCTTAATCGCTTGAGGGCCTCAGTCCCACATGTCTCATTACCATGAACCGCACCTAAAATAATTACTTTAGGACCTTGCCGTAAGCCAGCAAATTGAAATACGGATAAGCCCGTCGGTGTAGAGGAATCCATCATGATTTTTCCAGCATCAGTCAGTCAAATTTCAGTTAGTGATTCAGCGGCACATACCTGCGAAGATTTACCCTGTATAACCTAGCCTTGAGTTCAATTGGGTAACTTAGCTTTTCGAAGATAAGGCGTTAACGTCTCGAAGCTGCCAAACTTTGCCTTCGCATCATCATCGCTAACCGCAGCAGGTATTACAATATCCTCACCAACTTGCCAATTCGCTGGTGTCGCGACACCGTTGGCGGACGAAGTCTGAAGCGCATCAAGCGCCCTTAAAACTTCAGCGAAATTTCTACCCACGGTCATCGGATAAGTCATTGTTAGTTTGAGCTGTTTATCAGGACCAATGATAAAAACCGATCGCACAGTGGCACTGTGATTTGGCGTTCGTCCATCTGGCAAGTAAGCTTCAGCAGGCAACATATCGAACGCTTTTGAGACTGCAAGATTATCATCAGCGATTATTGGAAATTGAGGTTTTGCGCCACCCACCTTCTCAATATCCTTCTTCCAATTTCGGTGGTCCTCCGCACTATCCACCGAAATTCCAATGACCTTCGTACCACGCTTATCCCACTCGCTCTTTAATTGAGCAACCGCACCGAATTCAGTTGTGCATACAGGCGTGAAATCCTTAGGATGCGAAAACAGTATTGTCCAGCTCTTCCCCACAAATTCATGTAAGGAAGTTTTACCTTCATCGGTCTCCACCTCAAGGTTCGGAATAGTATCGTTTATCCTTAAACTCATTTTTTTCTCCTTTAATGTCGCACTATAGGTCCGAGCACATCTTGACAAGCAATAGTGCCATAAGGGGATTATCTCGTATTTTGCACATTAAATCATCTACCAAGGCTTTAGTGAAGTCACTATGTTGTACTTAACAGACCATATAACCAAGAGCTTTTTTCATGTAAACGAGATATATTCAGAATCAACAATTAAGTCATTTTGAATGCCACCTAAAAGTAAGAGGACTTTGTAATGCCGTTATATGCTCTAGCGACTTACGTGCTCATATCAATTTTCAGCAACGGTATTGCGCCGAATGCGCACGCCCAATTCAATACTGCCCTGACGGATAAGACTTACCACGAACCTTGGGAGTTACATAATAAAGTTTTCGAGCAGCTCTCCACATCACAACTCCGTATTCTGCAAGAGTCCTCTACCGCAAAAGTTGACAGAGTATTAATCTATTTGGATACCGACGCTAAATATTTTGAGAAGCAAGTAATCGAAGCGATCAACCATATGTTTGGCTTACCTAACTTCACAGAAATCGCGGGTGACGTTTCCTTTGACTGGAGCGAAACTTTGATAAGAGTAGACAGTAACCTAAAACTTATTTATGCAGCGTTGGGCATTCAAGGTGAGGTCAACGTGCTCGAAGCACACAGGGCAACTCAGACCCTAATAGATGCTCTAGCGAAGAAACGTCCATTTGAAAGAGATGTACTGAACTCGTTGGGCAGAGGCGTGAAAAACCTTACGGTTGACATGGCGAATCGTTGGTGGATTAGTTCAGAAGGACTAACAAAGCTCGTTACCAAGCTCAAAGAAATCTCTCCTGATACATTGGAGTAAATAGATTCCTTTTTAAAAAAAAGGCTACGCGGTCGTAGCTTATTATGAGCGTTTATAATGAGCCTCGAATTCACTAATACCAAAATCACTTGAAAAACAAACACACCCCACAAAGGCTTGAGCCGGATTACACAGGGCTCGGAAATATCGCGTCAACCATGAGAGACCACGGTTACGCTGTGCTCTCGCCGAATGACGTCATATCCTTAATAAATACGCCTTCTCAAGAAATTCAGAACGTCACCACCTCATGGGACGATTTGGTTATTGATGAATATCTGAAAGATGGCGGCAAGTATCGGCAACGAAGACATGCCAGCATACAAATCACGCGAAACCAAATAGAGACGGTTCCGCATAGAGCGCATTGGCAACCCACCACATACAATGCATTACATGGTGGAATGCATCGCTGGTTCAAACCCATAAAACCCGAAGTCTTGAGGTCAAACGTCCTCAATAACTTGCTAATCTGGCTTGCCGATTTTGCGACGCAACTAGATGAAGTTTCAACTTGGTTCAGCGAGGTCCATCAATTCCGAATCGATACATCAGACGGTATCGGTCGCCCCACCCCTGAGGGCGCGCACCGAGACGGTGTTGATTGGGTCGCAGTGCTCCTTATTAGGCGACATAAGATTAAGGGTGGCGAAACACGGGTCTTCGAAGTAGATACTCCCAATGGCCAACGATTTACGCTGAATCAGCCCTGGAGCTTGTTGATGCTCAATGATCGTCGCGTCATTCACGAGACAACTCCTATTCAACCAACTAGTGAAAAAGGCTGGCGTGATACCCTTGTCATGACTCTAAAGGCTGACTCGTTTTTAGATGAAGCTGGAGCATCCTAAAGACTCCAAAAAAGTCCAAAAAATGTTAACGACAGCTACCACGGTTAGGTTCAACAAAGCGTGGGCTCCAACATGGGTTGATACAAATCAATCATAAGCTCTGAGTTTTGCGGCGCAACAAAAGCGATATTCGATTATTTCTCCATGAAAACGCATTATATTGCTCTAATTAGGGTTTTTATCCTTTCTTTTTACCGCTAGTTTTTCTACTATCTACTCACTGGAACTTATCGACCTTAAAGTCGGTCGGTTCTAGGTGTGGTGTTGTTTGTAATTTCTGGAAATCAAGCGAATCGAGAGGTTCACGACGATTTCTAGAGTGTTTATCTACGGGGAGTTTCATGAAAAGTTTTTTTATTAGTTTTTTTACCTTGCTTTTAACGATCAACGCAGGATCTGCCGTCAGTGGAGATGTTGCAGCGGGGGAAGCACGCTATGGCGTAAATTGTTTCATCTGTCATGGCCAAAAGGGTAAAGGTATGGCGAGTTATCCAAAATTGGCTGGCAAACCAGTGCCTTATTTGATTGAGAAACTTGAAGCTTATCGCGCCGGCACAAGGATAGGTCCAAATTCAGATCTTATGATCATGAATGCGGAACCCCTCACTGATGACGAAATTGCAAATTTAGCAGCATACTTATCAAGCGTTAAATCTAATTAGATAATATAACTGGAGGAAACAAATGAGAATTAAACTTCTAGCCCTTATGGTATCGGCTGTCGCATTCATCGCGACATCAGCTCATGCCGGGCATCACGCAACCAAGAGTGCAGTGGTCCCTGAGATTACTCAGACAGCTGTTATGACTGGTTTAGAGAACCCTTGGGACGTCGCGTTTCTTGACGATGGAACAATGTTCTACACCGAAAAATGTAAAGGTGTGAGTGTAAGAATGCCTAACGGTGACGTACACGCCCTTTATGGAATGAAAGATACAAGCGGCTACGCCAGCATGGGTGCAGATCTTCATTGTACAAACCAGGCAGGTATGCTCGGTTTAGCAGTTGATCCTGACTTCGCTAAGAATCGTCGTATTTATGTTGCTTCTGCATCAACGAAGTATCATGGTGACGGCTGCAAAACTAACTTTGAGCGTTGTGATGGCAACATCGTAATGCGAATGGAAGTTAGCAAAAATTTCAAGAGCGTATCAAACAGAACCGATATCGTTAAAGATATTCAGTTCAAGCCATTCGAGTCAAATCACCCATTCGGTGGTAACGGCGCACACAATGGTAACCGACCTACTTTCGGTCCTGAGGGCTGGTTGTGGATTACTACTGGTGACCGACACCGTGGTGTTTGCCCACAGTCACCAACACTCATTTGCGGAAAAGTATTGCGTATCGATACTGACGGCAATGCACACCCAGGAAACAATCCTCCTGCAGGTTTCGACAAGCGTATTTACACATACGGTCACCGAAATGTTCAGGGTATTGCTTTCCGAGCCGATGGCGCAGCGTTTACAGCTGAGCATGGCCCTTGGCACAATGACGAGCTAACCATGCTTGTTAAAGGTGGTAACGGCGGCTGGGATCCACAGCAAAACGTTGGCGGGCGTGGTGATTGCCCAGACGAGTACTGCGGTTATATGCCTAACCAGAAGAAAGGCGTAATTCCTGCTATTCGTGCAGCTTACATGCCAATGAGTGATACACGATTTGCTGATCTTATGCCACCTGCATGGCAGAACAACGGCTACTCACAAGGAACATCTTCAATTGACTTCCTTCAGGGTAAGCAGTGGGGTATGTATGAAGGTCGTGCGGTTGTCGGCATCATGGGTATCGCGTTTGGCGGCACACCAGCTGGTATGCGTCTAGACGTTTATGATATCGCTGAAGATGGTCAGTCAATCAAGAGTGTTATCCACCTTCCAGTAGAGACCAAGCGTTACCGTGGTGTAACAATGGGTCCTGACGGTGCTATTTATGCAAACACCGACGAAGGCGAAATCTACAAGATCACAGCTAAGTAATTACTTGTTAGCTGCAATGTAGTAAAAAGCGCCGCATTTATGCGGCGCTTTTTTTATACCCAAAAAAAGACAGGCCGCTATCAATTAGCAATAAGATCTATCATTGCGAAAAATCCCCGGTAATGGGTATACAATTCTTGCTTGTATCGTACAGTCAGAAGCTTATTACCTGCGATGTAATTCCATTCTCTGGTATAACGTCAACTTGTTGGCACCACATAAATCCCGGCACATCATGTTAAATATTTCTTGGACCTGCAAACACACATGGAAGCGAGCTTCATACAATACATCCTGGTGCCTTCTTGGTTGCTCGATTGGTGATTTAGGTACGATCGCTTATGCAGAGTGGATTGGTCTCAATTGGCCTGTCTGGCAAATTATGGCACTTGCAATTATCAATGGACTCCTAACCTCAATTGCGCTGGAAACTCTAATTCTTTCTCGTCAAATGGGATTATTTATGGCATTTAAAACAGCCATTGGAATGTCTCTTATCTCGATGATTGGGATGGAGCTGGCCATGAATGTCACCGATGTATTGTTAACGGGTGGTGCTTACCTCACCTGGTGGGTTATTCCACCCATGCTGATGGCTGGATTTTTAGCGCCCCTACCTTATAACTATTGGCGTCTCAAAGCCTTAGGTAAAGCATGCCATTAATAAGCTTTTCAAACTGACTAAATAAGCTAAAATCTCAAAATGCTCATCACTAATGCTTATTAGTAATCCAAACGGTTTGATACGGGTCCAATCTCAATTCACTCTGATGCGATAGAATTTGTGACCCGCTAATCAGATCGCACCATTGCTCCACTTCGATTAGATTTAAGTCAGCAAGTTGTAAAAATTTCCCCTGTGATGTGAGATTCGTGATGGCGAAAATACTTTGGCCACGGTCTTGACTTTGCCTCCAAACCCCGAAAAAGTCTCTTCCTAATTGCAATGTGAACTGAGTAGCATTCGGATGAAAAGCGCCCTGGTCCGCTCTCATTTGCATCAATGTTTTTATGGTGTCAAAGATTATCCTCTCTCTGGAATGGGTACTACCCAACATCGCATCAAGTGATTCACGCACATACTTTGTTCGGTTGATCCGCCGGTTCATACCCGATTCAGTCACTCCCGCGTAATCATTTTCAGCTCCTATTAACGAGTTGATATACAACGCAGGGACACCTTCCATACTGAACATAATGAGGTGTGCTGCTATAAAACGCTGGATGGCATATCGCCCGTTCGGGTCATCATCGGTTTTCTCTAATGCGCTATATAGCGTGATATTTGCTTCATAAATACTTTTTGTACCATCTTGCATGGTTCGCCATGTAAATCGACTACCATTCTTCTCGAGACGAGATACTAATTGCGCACGCGCGTCCTCCTCTAATAACCCCTCCGTTGGGCGTAAACCAAATCCATCATGAGATGCCAAGAAATTAAGATAACTGTTACCCAGAAGCGCTGGTGGCATACTCATAGCCCAGCGTCGTAACGCATTAGAGTCGCCTGTCAACAGGGTATGAAGTAGCAGTGGTGGCAATGGAAAGTTATAAATCCAATGGGCCTCATTACCATTTCCAAAGTAACTCAGATTTTCTTGATTCGGCAAATTGGTTTCGGTCACGATCACAACATTCTCGCCATAAAAATCACAAGCGTATCGAATCAACTTTATAATTGCGTGTGTCTGGCTAAGATTTAAACAGGTGGTACTCGAACGTTTCCATAGAAATCCAACTGCATCCAGTCTCAGAACGCTGATGCCGTGATCAATAAAATCAAAAATGAGATTTAAAAAATACTCTAAAACATCTGGATTAGAAAAGTCGTAATCAATCTGTTCTTCACTAAACGTACACCACACGGTCTTCTCACCTGAAGCCGTTTCCACTTCCTGGAGTAATGGATGGTCTCTTGGACGAATGACGTGAGTTGTATCAAATGTCTCATCAACACAAAAAAAGAAACTATTCCCTGGGCTCTCGTCATTTAAAAACAGTTGGAATAAAGTGCT
>ENA-OWPI01001221-OWPI01001221.1-marine-metagenome-genome-assembly--contig:-NODE-1221-length-29837-cov-9.852722_pt1 | contig 29837 bp, 17 predicted proteins | sample MGYA00238138_ERZ651775 | MGnify/ENA primary metagenome ERZ651775 (study PRJEB26906, sample SAMN06265043) | marine metagenome | isolation source: Helgoland LTER site | place: Germany:Helgoland, sampling...
GATTTCGGGGTGGGGTCAACTACTACCGGAATTTCGACCGCAATTGGACCATCACGGAAAGCTTGGACCCCGTCATCACCATGCCGTCGGCCTTCGTCTCTGGCGCGCAGGATGTTGTCATCCAAGGCGCCGATACCGCCGCATTGCAGGCCATGATGTCGCCGGTCATGCAGCAGCTGGGCGACATCACCCTCATTGATGGCATGGGTCATTGGATTCAGCAAGAAGCCCCAGCTGAAACCAATGCCGCGATCATCCAATTTTTAAAATCGATCTAAGGCAACCTAAATACCCGCGCAGATAGGTCAACTTCAGAGTTAGCCGTTGTAAAGGTCCAAGCAAAAGCCAATCAGCGCCCCTAATACGAAAATGTAAATAGGCGGCATGCTCATGATCAATCCCAGCATTCGTTTCGCGGGCGCCTGGTAGTAACCCAGTGCGTACAGAAGCCTGCCGATGGGCCAAAATACGCCAATCCCGGCCGCCCAATAAGGGTCGACCGCCAGCGCGAACAACCAAAGCGACGGCACAAATAAAACCAAATGCTCGAGCGTATTCAGGTGCGCTCGAACGTAGCGCTGATAATCCTCGGGCCCGTCGTGTGATGGTGCTTGCACCCCAAAGCGCCCCCGGGCCATGCCGGATTGGTACAAAGTGTAGTAGTAAACGAGCAGTGATAATCCCGTCACGATTCCGGTGTAGGTGAATTCGCTCATAGCGCCTCGTCATTAACACAAAAAAGAGCATTACTATTTCACAGTTCCGGGGCAGCGGAAACCATAAAGATTTGGATGCAAGTGATTGCATACCCGAGCTGTCTGATTACCGCAGGCAAGGGGCAAATCAGGCCCAGTTGACGCGGTTGCGCGATGGTCCTAAGCGCCGCCTCTACGCAGGCTGATCGCCTCCGACGAAAAATTTTTAAGTCCAGGATGAATTTCATTGATTCCAAGCAAAATGGGTAGTAATTTTCGATTGTCGCGAATTTGCGTGATCTTAAATTTCGCGCCAACTGGATGACGCAACGCCGGGAGCTACTATGCAGAGTCACGCAAAAATCGTCATCGTTGGCGGTGGCATTATGGGAACGGGGTTGCTGTATCACCTCGCCGAAGAAGGCTGCACAGACGTCCTCCTCATTGAAAAAGCGGAGCTCACCTCCGGCTCAACTTGGCATGCAGCCGGCCAATGTCCGAATTTTGTAGGCGACTACAACCTTGCCAAAATCAATGCTTACGGGAATCAGCTCTACCCTACCCTCGAGGCCAAAACCGGCCAGTACGTGAGCTGGCATGCACCCGGCAGTTTGCGACTCGCCCGCAGCCAAGCGGACCTTGACTGGTTTCGATATGTTCGCGGCTTTGGGGCCAATGCAGGCTTCCCAATGGAAATCATTGGCGTTGATGAAATCAAACAACTCAATCCTTTCTTGGTGACCGATGGCGTGATCGCCGCAGCCTGGACGCCAGAGGATGGTCACGCGGATCCCTCCGGGCTCTGCAACGCCATGGCAAAGGGCGCCACCCAAATGGGCGCCAAGATAGCGCGCTACAACCGAGTCATCGCCATCAACGCGCAGCCCGGCGGCAACTGGGAAGTGGTCACAGAAAAAGGCACGGTCATTGCCGAGACCGTCGTGAATGCCGCGGGCTGTTATGCCCGCCAAGTTGCGCAAATGGTCGGCGCAGATGTCCCCATCATTAACATGGAACACCACTATTTAATTACCGATCCGATCCAGGCCTTTGTTGAGCGTGATCGCGAAATCCCGGTAATGCGGGATTCCCTAACCGCCGGGTACTTTCGGCAAGAACAAAATTCGGGCCTGATCGGCATTTATGAGCACACGGGCGCGGTTGAAGCCTGGGCGCCCAAAGGGGTCCCAGAATGGGCCTCCGAGAGCGAACTCTTCACTGAGGATTTAGACCGCCTGATGCCCTGGCTTGGCAATGCACTCGAGCGCATGCCGGTTTTAGCCGATGCGGGCATCAAGCAAATTTTCAACGGGGCCATCTCGCACACGCCGGACGGGCCGCCACTGCTTGGTCCGGTCGCTGGCTTGAAGAACTTCTGGCTTTGTTGCGGCGCGTCCTTCGGGATCGCCCAAGGCGCTGGTTGCGGCAAGTACCTTGCGCAATGGATGCTCTATGGCGACGCCGATATCAACATGACGGGTTTGGATCCCCGCCGCTTTGGGGTGTTTGCAGATGATCCCTACCTAAGGGCCACGGTCTTTCAAGATTACTGCAACACCTTTGTAACCCCGCTCCCATCAGAGGAACTGCCGGCAGGCCGCGCACAACGCACCAGCCCACTGTATGAAACCCTAAAAGCGCAAGGCGCTGTCCACAGCCAAACCTTCGGCTGGGAGCGTCCAAAATGGTTTTCATTGGACGGCCGGGACGAGGATTACAGCTATCACCGTAACAACGTCTTCGAGGTTGTGCGCGATGAGTGCCTAGCCGTTCGGGATCGAGTTGGCATCATGGACTTTACTGGATTTGCAAAATACGAGGTCCGCGGTCCCGATGCACGGGCCTACCTGAACCGTCTTTGCGCCAACCGCATTCCCTCAAAGCAAGGCGGCATCACGCTGACCCATGTTCTATCGGACCAAGGCCGCATTCAAGGTGAGATGACGATCACGTGCATTGCCGCGGATTTTTACTATGTGCTGTCTGCCGCCAGTGCGGAAACGCGCGATCTGGATCATTTAATCCAAGGACTGCAGGCCAACGAGCAGGTTTCAATCCAGAATGTCACCGACGATTGGGGCCTGTTGGTGGTTGCAGGGCCCCGAGCTCGAGACCTCCTATCAGCGTGCAGCACAGCAGATTTTAGCACTGAGGCGTTCCGCTGGTTTACCGGCCAAGCAATCACCATTGCAGGGGTCCCCGTGAGAGCACTGCGGATGAATTATGTCGGGGAACTTGGCTGGGAACTGCACGCACCGATCGCGCAGTTAACAACCCTTTACGATGCCCTTTGGCAGGCGGGCCAGCCTTTCGGGATCGCCAATTTTGGTTTGTACGCGGTTAATAGCCTGCGAATTGAAAAAGGCTATCGCGGCTGGGGCGCGGAACTCACCAACGAAGTGACCTTACTCGATGCCGATATGGAACGTTTCATCCGCTTCGACAAGAAGCCCGATTTTAACGGCCGCGCCGCAACGCTCGCGCAGCGCGATGCTGGGCGATCAATCCAACTGGTCTACCTCACGCTTCAGGCAGGCACTGCCGATGTTCGCGGCGGCGAGCCCATCTACAGCGATGGACGCTGTATCGGCGTTACCACGTCAGGCGGCTATGGTCATCGAACCGACCAAAGCCTGGGTTTTGGCTATGTGGCGATCGCCCATAGCGCCCCCGGCACCGTTTTTGAGGTTGAAATATTGGGCGAGCGTTATCCCGCAACCGTTCTGGCTGAGCCCGTTTGGGATCCCAGTAACGCGCGACAGCGCGCCTGATGAGTCCTCCAACCTCAAAAGGCTCTGACGCCACAAACAATCAGTCCAGCGGCAGTAGCCTACCGAGCCACGCGCGCGTGGCCATTATTGGCGGCGGTGTCATCGGCTGCTCGGTGGCCTATCACTTCGCCAAGATGGGTTGGTCTGATGTTGTGTTGCTTGAACGCAAAGAACTCACGAGTGGCACAACCTGGCACGCTGCCGGTCTGGTTGGCCAGCTCAGGCCTTCGGTCAATATGACTAAATTAGCGCGCTACACCAGCGAACTCTACGGCACCTTGGAAGCCGAAACCCAGCAAGCAACCGGTTACCGCCAAAGCGGTTCTATTTCGATCGCAACGCAAAGCGCCCGCCTCGAAGAACTAAAGCGCAGTGCGTCGATGGCCAAGGTATTTGGCCTGCCCGTTGATGTTCTAAGCACCTCCGAAATCGGTGAGCGTTATCCGCTGCTCAATACCAGCGATGTCTTGGGCGGTATTCATATCCCGAGCGATGGCTACGCCAATGCGGTGGATGTGACCCAAGCCCTTGCCAAGGGCGCCCGCGCTGGCGGCGTCAAGATCTTCACCCATACCGAAGTCACAGGCATTGTCCAAGATGGCAAAAAGGTAACGGGCGTGCAAACCACGGCCGGTGATTTAGGCGTTGATTATGTCGTTATTTGCGGCGGCATGTGGTCTCGGGATCTGGCAGCATCGATTGGCGTCAACCTGCCCTTACATGCCTGCGAGCACTACTACGTTTTATTCGAGTCCGTCGCGGGCTTAACGCCGGATCTGCCCGTGCTCCGCGACTATGACGCCTGCGCCTACTATAAATACGATGCCGGCAAACTGTTGGTCGGGGCCTTTGAGCCCAACGCCAAGCCCTGGGGTATGGGCGGCATCAGTCCGGACTTTTGTTTTGATGAGATTGACGGTGATTTTGAGCACATGGCGCCGGTGCTGCAGGATGCCATCCACCGCATCCCCGCCCTTGCCTCGGCCGGCATCCAAAAATTCTTTTGTGGCCCGGAAAGTTTTACCCCAGACGTTCGCTATCACCTTGGGCAAGCGCCCGAGCTCGATAACTGTTTTGTCGCAGCCGGCCTAAACTCGATTGGTCTGCAGTCTGCGGGTGGCATTGGCAAAGTCGTGACAGAATGGGTCCGCGCAGGGCACCCGCCGGTGGACTTATGGGAAGTCGACGTCCGGCGCAACATGCCCTTCCAGAATAACCGCCAGTACCTACATGACCGGGTCAGTGAAAGTCTCGGTTTGCTGTATGCCTCTCATTGGCCCTATCGCCAATACGAAACCGCTCGAGGCATCCGTAAGTCCCCGCTATTTGATCGGCTGGTCGCTCAAGGCGCCTGTCATGGTGAAGCCTTTGGCTGGGAGCGCCCGAACTGGTATGCACCAAAGGGCACCGAGCCTGTTTATGAGTACAGTTTTGGTCGCCAAAACTGGTTTGAGCATACCGCGGCGGAATGCAAAGCCGTGCGGGAAAACGTCGCGCTGTTCGATCTATCCTCGTTTTCAAAATTTCGGCTTGAAGGCCGAGACGCGATGACCGTGCTGAATCAAATCTGCGCCAATGAAGTCGATGTCGCGCCTGGCAAGCTGGTTTACACCCAGTGGTTGAACCCGCGCGGGGGTATTGAGGCAGACCTAACCGTCACCCGGTTAACACCTGCGAGTTACCTCATTGTCGGCGGCGCAGAAACGGAAGTCCGCGATTTTGATTGGTTAACGCGCCATATCCCAGATGACGCGCATTGCATCGCAACCAACGTGACGTCTGCCATGGGCGTAATTTCTGTTATGGGCCCCAACGCGCGCGCCCTACTGCAGTCCATGACCCCGGATGATCTTTCTAACGAGGGCTTTGCCTTCGGTTATAGTCGGGAGATTGAACTGGGGTACGCGCGGGTTAGAGCCTCCAGAATCACCTACGTTGGCGAGCTCGGCTGGGAGCTGTACATCCCAACGGAGTTTGTCGCCCATGTTTATGACGCGCTGACCGAGGCGGGTAAAGACTTCGACCTTGCCCACGCTGGGTATCATGCCCTTAATTCATTGCGCATTGAAAAAGGCTATCGGCATTGGGGACACGACATCACGGATGAAGACTCCCCCCTCCAAGCGGGTTTGGGCTTTGCGGTCAAGATGAAGAAGCCAGGCGGTTTTATCGGCCGCGATGCCTTATTACAAGAGCGTGATCAGGGCATCGCCCGCAAGATGGTGCAATTTTTACTGGCCGACCCCGAGGCCATGATCTACCACAACGAGCCGATTTGGTGTGACGGCGCAATTGTCGGGCATATCAGCTCCGGCGCCTTTGCTTACACGTTCGGCGCTTGTATCGGGCTGGGCTATATCCCCTGGGATAAGACCTGTTCAGAAGCATCCACGCGCAATAAGCAGTTTGAAATTGAAGTGGCCGGCGTCCGGATTCCAGCCCAGGTCTCTTTAAACCCATTTTATGATGCCAAAAGCATCCAAATTCGCCGCTGACCATCAGGGCCAACCGTAACCGTATGAAGGAGGTGCACAATGCTCACGACTGATAAGCTTATCCCCATTGTCGATACCGCCAAGGCCGGTTACAGCCTACCCCAAGCACTCTATTGTCAGGAAGATGCGTTCAGCCAGGATATGGCCCGCGTCATCAAACAAAAATGGTTACTCGTAGACCACGTCAGCCGCATTCCGAAGCAAGGGCAATATTTTCTTTACGAAGTCGGCCAGGAATCGATCATTGTGATTCGCGAGAACGCAGACACGGTGAATGCTTTTTACAATGTGTGCCGCCATCGAGGCTCGCTGTTGTGTCTGGAGCAAGAAGGCGCGCGCGCGGCGTTAACCTGCCCTTACCATGCTTGGTCCTACAACCTCGACGGCTCACTAAAGAACGCCCGCTTTATGCCCGAGGACTTTGATTTTTCAGCGAATGCGCTCAATCCCTGTCATCTTAAAATATGGCATGGCTTGATCTTCCTCAACTTATCAGATGGAGACGCCCCCGAATTTGATCAAGAATTTGCAGCGCTTGCGCCTTGGCTAGAGTTTCACGGCTTTGGCACCGCAAAGGTTGCCCACCGGGCGGCCTACCCGACCCACGCCAACTGGAAACTTGTGGTCGAAAATTTTCTCGAATGCTATCACTGCGTCACCGCACATCCTGAGTTTTGTTCCCGCCACGACCGCGATGCACTGGTCGCCTGCGGCGCCGGTCCAAACTCCGGGCCGGTTGATGCAGCAGTCCGGTTTGCCCCCGTGCTCGATGCTTGGGAGACCCGCGCGGCAGCGCTTGGACGGCCAATGGGATGCGTGGATGATGACGCCCATTCAGCGAATATGAAGTTTTATATGCAGCGTCCTCACCGCGAGGACATCTTAAGTGAAACCGAAGACGGGCAGCCGGTTGCCTGCCTCATGGGCAATCGCCAAGAATTTGATCACGGTCGAATGCATTTATCCTTTGGCCCGTTGAATCACATTATTGCCTGCAATGACTTTGCCGCGTTAATCCGGTTCACGCCCAAGCAAGCAACCTTTACAGAGGTGGACATTATTTGGCTCGTTGATGGCAAAGCCGAAAACGTTGATGTCGAGCGTATGATTTGGATCTGGGATGTGACCACCCGCCAGGACAAGACCATTGTTGAGAACAATCAGCGCGGCATCGCCTCCAGCCGATATCAGCCGGGGCGATATTCCGACCAAGAACGCAAGGTGATCACCTTTACCAATTGGTATTTGAATCAATTACGCGCAACGCTCAACTTCCCAGCGGAGGCGACGGGTTAAGTCCTCAGCAGACTTTATTGATCTTAATTTGGCCCAGCGATGATAGCGTAGGGCCCGATCCACGACGCCTTTTTGATCACGCGCTGCGCTTAACCGAACACCTTGGTAAAGACGTGACCGCCCTCATCTCGGCTCACTTCGCGCCAACCCAATTTGATATACAAATCAGGCACGTCGGTATAAACGAACAAACGATCCGTGCCAAACGCGTTCGCAGTCGCGCAGCCAAGGTTTATGAGCTTTGACGCAAAACCCCTTCTTTGAAATTCAGGCAGCACCATCACCGCGTTAATCCAGACAGCCTCCATAGCCGGGTCGGGCAACAGTGCCGTTGTAAAGGATAACCCGCCCGCCAATCTATCTGATGCGGCCAAAAGCAGCAGTGGCGATGGGAATCGCTCACCGGTCAGGGAGCTCTCAAAGTCCGGCCATTTTGTTTTGAATAACGCCAGCAACGCATCCAACCGGTGCGCCTGGCCGTCACTCTGCAGAACTTTTACCATTGTCTTGAACTCCTATACCTAAGGCTTAGCGGTTCTCAAGTCACCGCGTTCGCCAGCATCTAAAACATCCAATTTAGCCCCATCCTAACCTCGTAAACCCTCTCATTATCGGCTTCTAAGTATTGTCTTGGTTCCTCAGCATTACAATCTTCGCCAAACGATCGCGCAGCGAATGCCCGCAAGGTCAAACCTGGCCTTCAAGCACAACCGACTTAACGCGCTTTTATCGCCATCAACAGGTTGATTCGCGGCACTGGCGCGATACGATAGAGCAACACCATCCGAAACGATTCTGAGGAGCAGGGCATGGCCACATTATGGTCCCCAATTTGTGATCAGCTTGGTATCAAGGTACCGATCTTTGGTTTTGCCCACGATATCGCAACCGTTGCCGCCATCTCCAACGCGGGCGGTTATGGCGTGTACGGCGCAACGCGGCGGTTTCCGGATGAAATTACCCAGGAACTGGCGCAGATCAAGGCGCTGGTCGGCGAGCGCCCGTTTGGGGTAGACCTAGTGCTGCCGCCCGGCATGCCAGAACATGACTCCCGAGAAGCGATCGAAATCGACATCCCGGACGAGCACAAGGCATTTGTCCAAAGCATCATTGAACAATACAACATCCCGCCTGCGACCCAACCCGGCATGCGCACCCGGTTTATTCGATCAGCGGAAATTGAAGCGGCCCAAATCCAGAGCGTTTTAGCGTCGCCGGTGAATATGTTCGCGTGCGGCATTGGCGCGCCCGCACCGGTCATCGAGGCCGCTAAAGCCCAAGGCATGACCACCCTTGCGCTCATTGGTAGCCCCCACCACGTTGCCCGAACCATTGCCGCCGGCGTCGATATCATCGTGGCCCAGGGCTATGATGCCGGCGCCCACACCGGCACCATTGGCACCTACTCACTGGTCCCGCAGATTGTTGAAGCCGCCGGCGACGTGCCGGTGCTCGTTGCCGGTGGCGTTGCAACCGGCAAACACATTGCTGCGGCCCTTGCGATGGGCGCTCAGGGCGTTTGGATGGGCACGGCCTGGCTCTTCTCGGAGGAGCACCAGGGGCACATGCATCCCATCAACACCCAAAAACTGATTGAAGCCGGCAGCGGCGACACCGTAATTACCCGCTCGGAATCGGGCAAAACGTTTCGACAGGTTCGCTCTGGCTGGAGCCAGGCATGGGAGGCCGAAGGCGCCCCTGCCCCACTCAAGATGCCGTATCAAGATGTTCTGGTTGGGGACCTTTTAGGCGCAATTGAGGAGCACGACATTGAGCCGTTGATTCATTCCGGCGCCGGACAAAGTGTCGGGTATTTCGACCAAGTTCGTCCGGTACAGGCCATTATGGATCAGCTGGTGAATGAGACCATTGAGACTCTAACCCAGCAACAAACGTTTTTAAGATAATCAGAGCCGCTCTACCCGTGCCTAGAGTCCGCACCAAATGTCACTGCCTCAACCCAATGCAGAAAGTGCGTCGAGGTTGGGTGAGGTTATTGCTCCTAACCCTGCTCAACCTACTCGCACGCAATGCCCTTGCAGACGCCACAGCGGAACAAGTCGTGATCCTCCACGGTATTGGCAAACAGGCGCGCGATATGGCGCCGCTCGCCAAGGTATTAACCAGCGCCGGGTATAAGGTGCTCAACCTAGATTACCCCTCAACGGACGCACCCATTGAGACACTGGCGCTTGATCTACTGCGTCCAGTACAGCAGGGCTTAAGCCAAACCAAAACAACCCATTTTGTGGCCCACTCGATGGGCGGTCTTGTGGCGCTGCACCTGGCGACGGCCTTAACAGACTTTCGCATTGGCCATATTGTCCAACTGGGAACGCCCAATCAGGGCAGCGAAGTGGCCGATGCGCTTCAACATAGCCGATGGTTCAAAGCGGTTTATGGGCCCGCTGGACAACAACTCACCACGGAGGCACGCCTGCAAACGCAGCCTTTAAAAAAAGCCAACGCTTTGGGTATTATTGCCGGAAACCGATCAATCGACCCGATTTCGTCTTGGCTGATTCCGGGGCCGGATGATGGCAAGGTCGCCGTTGCCCGCACGGTTCATGATGATATGGATGATCACATCGTGGTTCCGGTAGCCCATCCGCTTTTACCTCGGTCTCAGAAGGTCCATAATCAAGTTTTGTATTTTCTTCAAAACAGCACTTTCATAAAATGAATTTTTACTTTGTTCTTAAAATCAATGGCTTGCATAAAAATTCTACTTTAAAATATACGAACTGAGCAATGTACTCCTTATCCCTTCAAACTCAAGAATAGCCTTGATCAATCCATCCTCCGATACAGGTCCACGAGGCTTTGGGCTGCCGCCGTTGCGGGTACTTCCCCCGCACCGACCTGATCTTCAAGCCGGGTAACCGCCGCACGCACGGCCGCACTTTGTTTGAGTTCTTCTAGCAAGATTTCTGCAGTTTCGCCCCACATCCAAGCCTTGGACTGCGTCACCCTAAGCTGCTGCGCCTCGCCGCTCTCAGTCAGCTTTTCGGTAAAACCCACCAAGGTTGACCAAGCCGTCTCAATGCCCACGCGTTCGAGCGCCGAGCACGCCTGGACTTCCGGCTTGATCGCTTTGAACCGCGCGCGCATGAAGGTCAGCGCCGCTCGATAGTCAGCCACGGTTTGCTGTGAGATCAACGCTTGCGGGCCATCGGATTTGTTAACGAGTACCAGATCAGCCAGCTCCATAATGCCGCGCTTGATGCCTTGTAAATCATCGCCACCACCCGGCGATAACAACAATAGGAACAGATCGGTCATATCCGACACCGCCGTTTCAGACTGCCCGACGCCTACGGTTTCAATCAAGACCACGTCAAAACCCGCCGCCTCACACAAAAGCATAGACTCGCGAGTTCGCCGGGTAACCCCCCCAAGGGTTCGCCCCGCCGGCGAGGGCCGCACAAACGCATTGGGATTCACCGACAAATCCGGCATCCTTGTTTTATCGCCTAAAATCGAGCCGCCGGTAACAGCGGACGTTGGATCCACCGCGAGGACCGCGACCTTATGGCCAAGGCGCGTCAAATAACGCCCCAGCGCTTCAATAAATGTCGATTTTCCAACACCCGGCGCACCCGAAATACCGATCCGCAGTGCGCCGCCCGTTGCCGACATGACATTAGACAATAAGGCGGCGGCATCAAGGCGATGCACAGCCTTTGTAGATTCCACCAAGGTGATCCCCTTGGCCAACGCCCGGCGTTGCCCCGCAAGAATCTGCTGCGCTAAGGCCTGCATAGCGCTATCCACCACGGCATGCTCGCTCTTTCAGGCAGCCCTGCCATCTTGCCTCCAAGCCCGCCATTTAACCGGCCTGCAAGGACTGATCGATGAGGCTCAGAACCTCGGCGGCCGCAACGGGAATGTTTGTGCCAGGGCCAAAAATGGCGGAAACGCCAGCCGCTGTCAGCATGTCATAGTCTTTTGGCGGAATCACACCACCACAAATCACCAGAATCTCGCCGGCGCCGGCAGCTTGCAAAGCCGTTATTAACGACGGCACTAAGGTTTTATGACCAGCGGCTTGAGAGGACACCCCCACCACGTGCACATCGTTTTCGATCGCTTGCTGGGCGGCCTCCTCTGGCGTTTGAAACATCGGGCCCACATCCACATCAAAGCCTAGGTCGGCAAAAGCGGTTGCAATGACTTTCGCGCCTCGATCATGGCCATCTTGGCCCATTTTAACCACCAGCATGCGAGGACGACGGCCATGGGCCTCGGCAAACGCCTCGACATCGGATTTGATTCCCATAAATTGCGCATCTCCTTCATAGGCGGCGCTGTAAACGCCCGATATCGACCGGTGCTGGGCTTTGTGTCGACCCCATAAATTTTCGAGCGCTTCAGAGATTTCCCCAACGGTGGCCCGGGCGCGCGCGGCGTCCACCGCCAGCGCCAGTAGGTTCTCCGACTCTGAGCCTGCGCCTTTTGCCAGCAAGGCTAAGGCTGCATCACAGGCGCCCTGGTCTCGCTCGGCTTTTACCCGCGCTAATTTTTCGACCTGAGATATCCGCACAGCGCTGTTATCAATATCCAGCACGTCGATCTCAGGCTCAACGTCTAACTGGTATTTATTAACCCCAATAATCACCTCTTCGCCGCGATCGATGCGCGCCTGACGTTGGGCTGCCGCCTCCTCGATACGCAGTTTTGGCATACCACTTTCAACCGCTTTGGTCATGCCCCCCAGCGCCTCAACTTCCTCAATCATGACCCGGGCCTCGGCAACCAGGGATGCCGTCAAGGACTCGACGTAATACGAGCCCGCCAAGGGATCCACCACATTGGTGATGCCGGTTTCTTCCTGAATCAGCAGCTGGGTATTGCGCGCGATCCGAGACGAAAACGGCGTCGGCAGGGCCAGCGCTTCGTCAAAGGAATTGGTGTGCAAAGACTGAGTACCGCCTAAAACAGCAGACAGCGCCTCGATCGTCGTGCGCATAATATTGTTGTACGGGTCTTGGCTGGTCAAGCTGACCCCAGAGGTCTGACAATGGGTTCGCAGCACCCAAGAATTGCTATTTTTTGGGGCAAACTTCTCTTGCATCATGGTCGCCCAAAGGATGCGTGCGGCGCGCAGCTTTGCGATTTCCATAAAGAAATTCATACCAATACCGAAAAAGAACGACAGCCTTGGCGCGAACGCATCCACATCCAGCCCCCGATCGATCGCTGTTCGAACGTATTCAAGCCCATCGGCGATCGTGAACGCGAGCTCCTGCACATTCGTCGCCCCGGCTTCCTGCATATGGTAGCCACTGATCGAGATGGAATTGAATTTCGGCATCTTCTCGGCGGTGTAACCAATAATATCCGCCACAATCCGCATGGAGGGCTCGGGTGGATAGATGTAGGTGTTGCGGACCATAAATTCTTTCAGAATGTCGTTCTGCAAGGTGCCGGCAAGCTGCTCGGGCGCCACACCCTGCTCTTCGGCGGCCACGATGTAACTGGCCATCACCGGGAGTACCGCGCCGTTCATGGTCATCGATACCGAGACCTGATCGAGCGGAATGCCGTCAAATAGAATTTTCATGTCTTCGACCGAGTCGATGGCAACACCGGCTTTACCGACATCGCCCACAACCCGAGCATGGTCTGAATCGTAACCACGATGGGTCGGCAGATCGAAAGCAACGGACAGGCCTTGTTGACCTGCTGCTAAATTCGCTCGGTAAAAGGCATTGGATTCTTCAGCGGTTGAAAATCCGGCATATTGCCGAACGGTCCAGGGCCGGCCGGCATACATCGTGGCCTTGGGTCCGCGCGCAAACGGACTGAACCCCGGCAGATTTTCCAAGTGATCAATTCCCGCCAAATCTTCTTGGGTATAGACGGGCTTCACCGCAATGCCTTCCGCCGTCTGCCAAGTCAGATCTTCGAGGGGCCGGCCTCTCAGTTCTTTTGAGGCCAACGCTGACCACTGCGCTAAATTGGGCTTTTCCTGATCCGTCATCCTTCCCTCCCACTCACCAGATAATATTGATGCTTTATGGCTCAGCAGTCTATCGAATCTGAGGAAGCACTGAAACCGACAAAGACTCGCAAACCATGGGATAACGCACGCGGGTTAGTCCGCGAGCGCCTGCGCCTCGGCGGCGATCCAATCGGTCATCGTTTGCTCGAGCATCGATAAGGGGATTGCACCGTTTTCCAACATCCGGTCGTGAAACCGGCGCAGATCAAACCCATCGCCCAAAGCCGAACTTGCTCGCTGGCGAAGTTCCGACATCTTCAACTGACCAATCTTGTAGGCCAGTGCTTGGCCTGGCCAGGAAATATAACGATCGATCTCGTTCACAATATCGAGTTTTTTACGCGGCGCGTTGGCAACAAAGTAGGCGATCGCCTCGTCCCGCGTCCAGCCTTTGTAATGCATCCCGGTATCCACCACCAAGCGCACCGCGCGCCACATGTCGTAACTCAATTGTCCAAACCGGCTGTAAGGGTCCTGATAGAGTCCAACATCGTAACCGAGGCGTTCGCTATACAGGCCCCAGCCTTCGGTAAACACCGTGTATCCGGAATAACGCCGAAAATTCGGCAGCCCCTCGAGCTCCTGTTGCAATGCAATTTGCAGATGATGGCCTGGCACCGCTTCGTGCACGGTCAACACTTCGATCTCAAATTTGGGTCTGGCTGACGGATCATACAAGTTGACCCAGTAATATCCGGGGCGACTGCCATCGGCTGCAGGCCGGGTGTAGTAAGCGGTCGTGGTATCCGGCGCGACCGCCTCTGGAATGACCTGAATGCCATAGGGCATACGAGGCAGTTTGGTAAACAATTGCACAAGGGTTGGGTCTATCTGTTTTGCCGTTGCCTGATAGGCTTGCAGCAGGTCCTTTGGATCCGTGAAATAAAACTGCGGGTCGTTACGTAAAAACTCAAAAAATGCCGTTAAGGACCCCTTAAACTCGACATCATTCATGACGGCAGTCATCTCTGCGCGGATCCGAGCCACTTCCGTCAACCCGATTTGGTGCACGTCCTCTGGGGTCATATCGGTTGTGGTAAAGGCGCGCACTCGAGATTCATAGTAGGCCCGGCCATTGGGTAAGCTTGAGGCGCCGATATCCGCTCGGCAGGCGGGTAAGTAGGTCTCGTTAAAGAACGCATAGAGCTTTTCGTAAGCTGGGCGTACTTTGGCCGCAATGACCGATTCCGCCGCTTGCTGCAATCGGACTTGATCCGGCGCCGCCATGGCCGCCGGCATCTGCTTAAACGGCTTGTAAAACAAACTGTCGGTTGCCTGCGCAACCAGCTGCTTTTCGATCTGAGCCGGTACGCGCTCCATGGTGATTTTGGGCGGCACATAGCCCTGCTCGATCCCCTGCGTCATCAGATCAATCGTTTGATCCATGAGCACGTCAATCTGCTCGAGTCGGGCCAGCCAATCTTCAAAGTCCTGAACGCTTTGCAGTCCCAGCCGATCGCCCGTTTCATCCAGCGTTTGAATCCCGCCGCGTTGGCTAATTGGCATCAGGTGCGTTGGATGTTCTGCTGCCGCCGCGCGTTCGCTGTAGGCCTGGAAAAAGAGCTCGAAGTTCACCCTGTCCGCCTCGGACAAACGCTCAAGATCGATCGATTCAAGGCGTTTGAGCATCCCCTTAGTTTGCTCAGCCCGTTGGACAAAGGCCGCTTTTGACAGATCTTGCCATTGGTCATTGTACCGACGATCCCCCAGCATGGACGCCCAAACCGGGCTTTGGCGCATGTCCTCGTTCCAGCTGTCTTCAAAGATTTGATGGAGCTGGATCGCGGCTGGTGCTCGGGATACCACTTCTGAGAAAACGACTTGCGCCTGGCACAAGGCAAAAACGCTCAATAGAACGTGACAAAACTGCATTCTGCCCATATTGACGACTCAAACCGGTTTAGCCCACTATATCATCGCAAAAGCCTAAGGTTCGCTTTCCAAGCGCCAAAAAGACCTCGTCTCGAACCAGCAGCAGGCTAAATAAAAAAGGCGCTAGAACCTTCTAGCGCCTAATTCAACGACACACTACCCTCGCAAAGGCGGTGAAATAAAAAATTTCACCTAATGCTATTCTTTGCTGCGGCCCGCGACCTTAATCTATCAGCGGCGTCGGGTCAGCGCCAACAACGAGCTCCCCATGCACCACCGCAGGTTGACCCTTGTTTAGGAGGGCGCAGGTTTGCACGTTGTCAGGGTCGACACAGGTCGGCGGCTCACCGATATAGTCCGGGGACCCTGCCTCGCCCAGGACCGTTAGCGCTTCATCCGCTAACAGATCGCTGAAGGTCAGGGTATATTCGCCAGGCTGACTCTCTGACGCGTCCAGGGCTTTAAGCCACTCTTCGCCATCCAAGGCTTTTACAAAATACGTGGTGCCATTGAGGTCGGTCACCGTGCTGCCATCCGGTATCGTAAATCGGCTTAGGTAGCGATAGCTGTCTTGCCACTCATTCACGAACTCCCCCTTATCCTCACCGGTTGCAGTGTCGTAAACGAAGCCTGGCACGCCGCGCAACTCCCCATGTCCTGCGAACTCGAGCGATAATCGCTTGCCGCCGTCACGGCCAAATGCTTCCGAATCTGGAACCTCGTAGTACATCGTCCGAGGCGCCGCGATATTGACCGGCTCACCACTGGCATCCAAGAGGGCATAACTAGGTTGAAGGTCCAAACTCACGCTGTAAGTCGTTAATCCAATCGTCTCATAAAGCTTTTGAGTGCAATATCGTGTTTCAGATTCGTCATCGCCCGTAAAGGCAGGATGATCTTCATACACCCCATTGTTGTTATTGCACTCCAGCTTGGGCAGATCCGTTTCAGACACTAACTGGCCCGTGCGCAAACCGTAGTTTAGGCTTTCCACCCAGCCATCTGGTCGTGCGTAGGTCGCTGTGCCAAAGGCATTCCAAGGGTCTTCCACGCTTTTGATATATTGGTTAATGACAGCGCCCTTCGATAGGGGCTGACCGCCGACGTCAAACCCTGAGTTGTTTGGTTTATACCGCACCACCGACGATGCTCGGATGCCATCCCACCACTGCCCCTTCTCGAAGCGTTCCGTAAAGACCGCACCAGAGCCACTTCTGGTATAAAAGAATAAATCAATGGCTGAGACGTCTTGCTCCGCATCGTCTCCTAGCTCGGCAAAGGTAAACCCATCCCCAAAACTGACCGATACGTTATATCCCGCATCCGACTCAAAGAAGCTCGGGCTTTGCAAGCCGACGCGCTCCCAGGTGTCGCCGTTAAAGAGGGATAATAACTTCAGTGTGAGACCCGGGCGGCCGCGATTGGTGGCGACCCCGCCCGTATAACCCAACACAAGCTTGCGAGGATTGACCCCAGACGCCGAAACGGACGTGCCATCACTCTCATAGCCCAATGTGACAGCAGCACCCGCCGCCACAGTCAACTGAAAGCCTGAGGTCGTGCCTTCCCAATCAACCGGCACCGTGGCGCTCAACCTTTTATTTGTCTCGCCAGCAAAACGATCGATACTGAGTTCAACCGTCGTTGTACCGGAGTCACCAATGGCTGGCGCCGATTGCAGGTCAAAGGTGACGATCGGCGCCTTACCCCCTTCGCCGGCGATCAATCGATTCAGATTGACCTCATCTAGGGAGTCTTGTACTTCGAGACGGAGTCGACCGTCGTCTTTACCGCCCTTCGCGATACTAACCCTATTCTCAACGGTTACGGCTTCTGCCTGCCCTTGCGCCTCATTTGCTGCGACATACACATGATCAACAACCTGTGCGTTGCCAGTTGCCAGCTTGAAGCCTTCTCGGCCCAGTTCGTTTTCTGGGTTAGACAAGTAGAAAGTATCCAGCAGGTTCGCTGCATTCTCATCTTCGAATATCCGAACGACGGTCGAGTCTTCTGCAAGGAACGGTCCGCCGTCCGCGAAGGGCGCCGGCGCACTCCCTGAATCGCTCGGGACATAGCCTCCGCAATTTTCTAAATCATTCTGGCCATCTGGCGTCCCGCAGTAAGCGTAGACAAAGGTCGCCTGCACCTTTTCCGGCGTTAGACAATCCTGGAGACAGACCAAATCCGTTGGGATATCGGCGGGCGAAATGAATTCTGTTGTCTCTGTCGTAATGCCACCACGAGACGCATCGAATGGGTCATAGAACTCGGGCGCCTCACCCACAGGCGCCGACAAGGTTGGGTCTTTCAAAGCCGCTGGGCTAATGTCATACCACTGCCGGGTATCATTCGACCAGACCCCCATCGGACGCACATCGGTGTAGATAATGGCAACCCCATTCTCATCGACCCAACCATAGTCTTCGACTTTCTTCATCTTGCTGATCCACTGAGCGGGCGTAAACGTGATTGGGGTCTCGAGATCCACTGATTCATAGTATGGGTTGAAGCGTACCCCCTTTTCGAACACAAACTTTTGATCGGTTGCATCAAAATAGCCTTCATACTCTTGGTAGGCTGCTTCCGAAAAAACATCTATGCCTAAAAGTGCTTTATACTCGGCCGACCAATAGGCGTCTTGCACATACAGGGCTAACTTCAACTTATCGAGATCGTTAAGCGCGCGAAACGATTTCGTTCGCTTCTCGACTCGAACCTCCGTCTCAGCAACCGTAAAGAACTCAGCGGTCTGACTCGCTTCCTGATCGCCAAACACCTCTGGCGTAAACTGGGTATCGGTTTCAACCAGACGTTGACCACGAGGATCAATATAGACGCCCCAGTAGTCTGCATAGCCAAAAATTCGCTCCTCAACGGTCAGGGTCTCGCCTTCGTTATCCGGATCATCAACCGTTATTTCCACGTCGGCAAACATTGGGAACGCATTGCGCGCATTGCCTAGCGCCGTCTTGGCCCTAGCCCCATCCGCGTCATAAACGCCATAGCGGAAAACGTTACGTTGCGCGTCGGAAGATTTGGTTGAATAACAGGTTTCTTCAAGCTGTACCGGCTCCCAGGGATTTTGTTCTGCGAGCGCCTCGAATTCTGCACGATCCACCGGGACCTTTACCATTTCAAAGGCGTTATAGTCTGGGTTATCGGCGTTTGCTAAGTCGCGTTCTTCAAAGGCCACTGCACAAGTCGCATTTTGATCTGGCTGGTAACAGTTTTCATACACCTCACCGAGCTTGGTACATACCTGCTTGTTTTGTTTATCAATACTAAACTGATAAAACGAGGCGAAACTTCGATACGTCGGCTGAAAATCTTCCTGAACACCTTCCTGCGAATCTTCCTCCTCAGAATTTGGGCAATTATCGCAAAAAGAGACCGGCTGCCCATAAACGCCGCTGACATCGCCGTTGTCCGCGTAATCTAAGGCAACGTTGCCTTCGAAATCGTAACCATATTCTTTAAACTTCAACTCCGAGCCTGAAACCTGGAGCAGTCCTTGACCGAGATTGAGGCTGCCAAAGTCAGGCAAACTTTCTGCCTCATCGCCCTCTTCATCTGCTTGCGCAAAGAGGTCCGCAAACCAATCCGGCACACCTTGAGAATGAATCGACCATCGCATTTCGAACTCGCCGTTGGGCGAGTTCGCACTCTGTCCAGCTGTGATATCCGCTTCCAAATAGATTCTCGTGTCAAATTCGTCAGCAGACGCTGCCTTGTCATCTACCCAACCTATGGCTCTCATAGGCTGTGGTTTAAACGGGTCTTCCGGATTTAACGCGATCGGTTCGACGACAACCGTTGAGATCAGGGCCGTCTCAGTATCGATCTCTGCGGCACCACTACCCGAAGACGCGGTTGTTGACGATTGAGAAGAGGTCGCTGAGGCCGAGGCTTGTTCTGCTGTCGCATCGGCACCGGTCGTTACGCAACGCTCTTCATAGACCTTCGCCTGATAAGCGCCATCACTGATCAACGCGTCGGGCCGCATATTCGAAATGTAACAAACCAAGCTATTAGCCGTTTCGATCACTTCCGTCACGGACTGCCCTTCAACATAAAATCGCTGTTCATCGGTGACATAAGCGCCTTGAGTCGGCGCGTCTTCGGACGCAGCTTGAACTTGCTGTGTTAGAGCTGTCATTGCCATCAACAGCGTAAAAGGTAGTATTTTCTTGATTGTCATATCGACTACTCCTCTGTCTTTAATACGGTGATGGTTGAAGGCAACTTAAAGCCGCCACTGGCGCCGGAAGCCTCAGACACCGAACTGTCTAGTGGGGCTGAGTCAAGACTATCTGACACACCATCGCCATCATCGTCTAGGTCTGCTGTCATGCCACTGGCTATACAAGCTGTATCGCACTCATTCGGGAAACCATCACCATCTGTATCGGTTAGCTCTCCGAGCGAGATCAAAGGAAATGCATCTTTCTCATCCGACACACCGTCATTATCATCGTCTGTGTCCGCAGTTAGACCGGTCGCCAAACATCCCGCATCACACGTATCTGGGAAGCCGTCGTTATCGGTATCGGTGTATCCGTTAATTGCGATGATATGCTTTCGTACCAGGGTATAACCCTCTTCTAATGCTAGGTTAAATGCCGCAGCGTCTGCTAGCGCCAAAAAGCCCTGCATACTGAACGACGTTACCTCGGCCTTTGCATCAAAATGGCTTCGAACAGCCTTGGCAAGCGCGAGGATTTGCTCAGCCGCCTCATGCTTAAGGTGAGACACGCCGTGTGCTCGGATCGAACCAAAATCATCTGCGCCGAGCTTATCAAACTCCGACGCAACCTTATTGATCAGATCCGATGAATGCTCAATCGTGTATTCGAACACTTCGAATGGAACTGTTGCATCCTGAACCGTCAACTCGGCGCCAAAAGTGCCGCCCTTAAGGTCCGCCTCAATGAGTTTTTCAAGTTCTTCTAGGTGCTCAGCGTTCGTGATATCTAAAGCACCTTCGATCGAAACTGTGCCAGCGTCGCCTCCGGCTTGATTCGAAGCGACTTCTACCAAAAGCTTCACCAGTGCATCCAGGGCAATTTCTTCCGCTAGCCCATCGGTCATACTCTTGGCACCGCTAACGCTCGAACCGACAATCGTTTCAGCGACCAACAGCTTCATGGTCATGAGATGTTGCGCAATGGTCTCAACTTCATGTGCGAGCTCTTTATCCACACCAGCTGCATGGGAGTTAAACGTCAAGATGTCGACAGACGCAGGCAACCCGAGGGCCTTAGAAAGATCGGCTGGTGAAATTGCGCCATCGCTCTCCCCCTTTGAATGCTCATGGAGTGTCGTCATGGGAGAGATAACACCGCCTTTACTCGTGGGTAGCGCGCCCTTCAGCCCAACGCTCGCTGCGGCATACGACTCGCCTGAGCCATAGTCAACGGTAGCTGGGCCCATCTGTACGACAACCGAAAAAGCTTCTGGTGCATTCTGCCCCTTTGCCAACGAATAAGATCCGTCTGTTCCAGTCGTTGTCGATGGCTCACCTTCATCCAATTCGCCATTATCGTTGAAATCGTAGAACACCGTTGCTTTGTGCAAAGGTCCTTTTAATACGAACGACGAAGGTGCCAGTGGATCAGGATCGGCGGCATCTAAGATGCCGTCACCATCGTCGTCCGTGTCAGCATTGTTACCAATTCCGTCACCATCGGTATCAACGCTTTCATCTTTATTGAGAGGGAATGCATCTGCTGTATCAGCGACGCCATCACCATCGTCATCCGTGTCAGCATTATTACCGATACCATCAGTATCCGTATCGACCGATTCTTTTGGATCTAATTGGAACGCATCATTGCCATCTAAAACACCGTCGCCGTCGTCATCGGTATCCGCATTGTTACCAATCCCATCACCATCAGTATCCACACTCTCGGTATCATCAAAAGGAAACGCGTCATTGCCGTCTTTTACACCGTCGTTATCATCATCTGGATCCGTAATATCGGGAATTTCATCACCATCAAAATCTGGCAGCGCTGCTTCTACCGCTTCGCCGTCCCCGCCTGCTTCAGTAACAGCCTCAACGACGGCATCCAAAATTGTTTCAACCGTGATTTCAGAAACCTTAATCACCTCGGCCTCGACCAAGACAGCCAGATCAGCTGCTGTTTTGGTGTCGTCCTCTATCACGGCTTTGACCGCAGCAACGGTTGCGTTGACCTGATCCACGACAGATGTTTCCGTTGCATTCGCGATTGCCAAGCCCAGTTCACTGGTTGGATTCACACCTTCATCGGCAGCGGAGGCATTAACAAGTTCTACCGTGCTCGAAATCGATGTGATCACGGCTTGAACCTGCGCGACGCTTGCTGCGGCAGCAATAACTGCATTGGCTCTGGCTTGCTCTTCAGTTTGACCTGGGTTCGCAGCCAGTGCCTTCTTAATTTCGGCGTTAACAACCACTTCGGTTACCGTGTCCTCAATCACATTGGCAATGACATCGGCGCTGGCGAGATTCACTCGCACGGCTACCCCGGTAGCTGCTTCTTCAGCCGCTGCCGCAACCGCTTGCTTTACAATCGCGTTAGAGACCGCTTGAACAGCTGCCGCGAGCGATTCTGCCGTCTGCGCGCCGGCTTCACCGGTTTGTGCAATACTTGCAGCAACTTTAATAATGGTCGCGATCTGCGTGTTCGCGCGCTGAATAGCTTGCGCGACTTTTGACGCCGCGAGACCAGCCTCCGACGCATCGTCACTCTGTGAGCCTGCCCATGGATCGAGCGTTAAAGCCTCTTGGATACTCACGTTTTCGAGCCCTAATGCCTTCAGAACCGCACTTTTTGCCTCAGGGGTTGCTGCTGCGGCAATGATCGTGGACAGAGGTGTAACTGCCACCGTGGGGAAGACCTGCTTTGGCGTGCCGTCCGCGTTCAGGATCGGCTCACCCGTTTCATCCACCGCTGCAACCTTCGTTGGTAAATCAGCGGAAAGCTGGATGTTCGCCAAGGCCTTGTTTGTTACCGTATCTGTACCGCCGATTGAAAAGAACTTTCCGTTACAACCATCAGTCAATTCTGCGTCTGTTTGGATCTGGAAGAAACCGTCATCATCTGTTTCAGCAAAAGGCTTCTCGTTCTCATCCTGCATCGCGTTACAGTTCATATCCGCATAAACGTCAGCCGCCTTCACCGGACCGTCGACCACTCGACCATCAATGACACTGCCTTCGGCTACATCTTTAACCTGAACTGTGAGCGTTACCGCTGCACTGATATCGGCCGTCGCATCGACTCGAACTGTGTAGCTGTTACTGCCATCACCACCCGGGTTCTCAAAATCTGGCGCATCAATAAAAGACAGTTGGCCATCGGCCGCTAAAGTGAAGAGGCTGCCATCATTATCCGCACTGACGGATAAGGTGCCACCGGTGCTTGCAACGACCGCGACGTCCGTCGTGTTTTCATCTACCATTACATTCACAGGTTGGATACCAACTTTGGTACCGTTAACCGACATAGTCGGCGCAAAACCAGCTGGGCCGCCGTCCTGCGTTGACCCATCGCCCCCACCACAGGAAGCTATTAAGGCTGTACCCAGGACCAGAAGTAAACTACGAACCATTTGATTCTCCGCATTTTTAAAAATAAAGTTCTTTCGGTGGCAGGCCTTTATCTTTGCCCATGCACACGAATTAAGTAACATCGATAATTCTATCGGTGAACAATATGAAAGATTGCTAATCAGGTCAACTTAAATGTTAGCTAGTCAGACAACAATTTAGCCCGACACCCCCCTTTAAAATCCCGATTTTGTCCAAAAAAACGTTAAAAGTGCTTTATTGATGTTTTTTTGGTGTTTAAGTGCGCAAACATAATCAATCCGTGACATTCAGCCAACGCTCTGACTAACGCCCTCTGGATCAACTGAATAATCTTAAAGCGACTTAACTTAATATGGTAATCCATTGAGGGCCATACGCGTTTTTTCCAAAAACTCGAACCGACATTTGGTCAGTAATGGCGCCATTGGTGGCGAAACGGCTCCCGGGTGCCAGACACCGCGATTCATGATCAGCCCATCGTCCGATTACGCCCCAATGAGCCTGCTAACGCATAACGCTTTTTACCTTTGGCGGATGCGGTGTGTTCAGAAACGTGAAGAACCAGTGCACCAGGACAATCAGGATAAAATCATCCGTGACCTGTAGCAGTCGGCTCAGTCCTAAGCCGCCAAGGAAGACGACGATGCAGTGACGCAATCGCCAGCGCAGGGTAAAAAAGTGCAGGCTCGCAAAAATAAGGTTGCTAACCACCACTGACCCGATCGATCCGAGAAGACTTTGCATGAGATGTGGCGCCACCACCCGAAAAAGCAGCTCCTCCACGAAGGAGATCATTCCTAAGTACGCCAGCCATAAGAGCGTTTGACCCTGGATGTGGACGCCGCGCCAAAGCCAGTGTCCGCAGACAAAACCGAATATCACGATCAACACACCATAATGCAGCGGTTTAAAGGCCAATATCCCTTTCAACCCTATCAGATCCCAAATCTGTCCGCCGTTGTGCGAATCACCGCCCGCATAACTTACCAACCCCAAGCAAATGATTAACAGTAGGCTCATGGTCAGACCATGACGGATGAACACCCATTGAAAACTGTCAATCAAAAACCCGTTCAAGCCCGCCTGACGCTGCAACCGCCCACGCCGGTTTTGATTTGGTTTAGTCATTGGTTACCTTACATCGCCGCTCAAATCAAAATCAGTTTGAGCCGCGCCGTTTCATCCGTGGATTGGTTCGGGTTTGTGCAGGAAATTACACTGGTGCTGATTTCTCTACCTGGAAGGAAGCCGGCAACAAGCAACTACCAGAGGCCTTTTAGACTGATTGATCCTAAGCCTGCTTGCCAGCGCCACTAAATCACCACCACTCGGTATTAACGATTACAACAAAACATGCGAGCACCTGCTTCGGTTTAGAATCGCGTTACTGTATGCAAGATCATTATATGACTCGCCTAATATGCTCGCAGCAGTTTAGCTTCCACCGATGACACTCAGCTCCGCCCGAAAATCCGGTGCCGCCAGCGCAATCATGGCCTTAACCCTGTCACGATGATTGAGCGCCTTCATATATGCAACACCAAACTCCGTGACCACAATATCAACATCGGTTCGTAAGGCAGTCACCATGTCCACTTTCGGAACAATTCTCGAGACACTGCCGCCTCTTGCGGTGGCCGTCATTGCAACAATCGAGCGCCCACCTTTCGAGGCTTTGGCCGCACGCATAAAGTCAACCGAGCCGCCGGTGCCGGAAATCTGCCTGCCGCCGGCAACCTCAGCATTCACTTGACCGAAGAGATCCACTTCAACCGCTGAGTTAATCGATACGAATTGATCCAACTGACGAATGATGCCGATCTCGTGGGTGTAGTTGGCGCCCCGAAACACAACGTCCGCTGCGTCTGACAACCAGTTGAAAAAGGCGTGATCGCCCAACGCCATACCCGCGACATGCTGCCCCTGATCAATCGCTTTGCGCTGGCCCGTCACATTGCCCGATTGAATCAAAGCTTGGCCGCCACCATCGAGCAACCCGCCATGCAGGCCCAAATCATTCTTATGGGTCAACTGACTGAGAATAGCCGCTGGTATGGCGCCAATCCCCGTTTGCAAGCAATCGCCATCCTGAATGAGACTCGCAACCCGCTCACCAATCTTGAGCGAGACCTCATCGAGCTGCGGCGGCGCCATCTCAAACAAGGGTATGTCAGACTCGAAGGCATAATCAATTCTGTCAGGATCAATCGCCAGCCCCCCTGCAGGCGCAACAAAACCCCGGTTAATTTCAACGATCACGGTTTTGGCGCAACTTAAGACCGCTGGATTGAAATCAACATTCGGCCCCATTCGCAGCAGACCATTGCGATCAAAGGCGGCTTGCAGCAGGCAAATGTCGACGCCTGCGCTTAAGTAATCATAAACCGCCCGCATTTGCATGGGCAAAAAATGCACGCGCCGAGGATCCACCGCCTTCGCCAGGGTCGCTGACATGAAGAACGTGGTGATCGATGACGTATCGTTCAATGCGGTGAAATCCGTGGTATTCAATCCCGGGAGCGGGAACTGGATGAACTCTAATTCAGCTGGTAGGTCCAGCGTCGCCAAATGCGCAAGCAGTCCACGCGGCTCATTGCTGCTCCCCGCAACATAGACTCGTTGCCCCGGATGAAAACAGGCTAATAAAGATTGCATCGGCATAACCTTTTTTACGCGTCAATCCCGCGCCGCTTTTATGCACTCACTTCTTATCAAAAGCAGGCGATACACTTCGATTACTGCCGGATTATTACCAGCGCCAAACGCTCTTTTGGCGAGCAGCAACTCAAATATGACCGCTGGTGCCACCATCCACTTCAATCGCGGCGCCATTAACATAGGACGCTGCGTTGCTCGCCAAAAACACAATCATAGACGCAACTTCTTCCGAGGTCCCATAACGGCCCACCGGCACACCACGGCCATTGCGCATCAGCACTTCTTCTTTAGTTGAATCTGCGGCTTCAGCGATCTCGGTTGCCGCTCGGTCCCACATGGCGGTATGAATCAATCCTGGCAGCACCGAGTTCACCAAAACCCCATCGCTGCCGTACTTGCGCGCTAAGGATTTTGCCATGGAAATCATCGCCGCTTTGGTCGTGCCATAGTCGATGAGCGCGGCATTCGGGTATTTTGCCGCGCCACTGGCGACCATAATGACCCGGCCCCATTTTTGCTTTCGCATTGTAGGCAAACAATGGCGAGTGCACCGTACGGCCGAGAGTAGGTTAAGTTCATGCAAAGACTGCCAGTCCGCATCAGACATATACAAAAAATTCCGAGAGGGAGACGCCCCGACATTATTGATCAAGATGTCAATATCACCCCCCGCGGTTGCCGCCTCAAGAAAGGTTTGGGTGGAGGTCGCATCTTCCATATCTGCGATAAACCCGGTCACCGTTCCAGCGCCATTTGGTTTGTAACCCGCGAGCGCGGCAACGCCGGACTCAGTCCGGGCGCAGAAACTCACATCCGCACCGTGATCCGCCAACAGTTTGACGACCGCCTCACCAATCCCAAGGCTTGCGCCCGTTACCAAAGCCCGCTTACCACTCAAATCTAAATCAATCACCGTAGTCTCCTTGCTTGCGCTTGATGTTTTACCCACAAAACTTGGCAACAAATCTTCGAGCCGCGCAGGGTTACGCTATTCAGTCGGTTGCGAGCAGCTGATTTTTTTACGGTCTCGCCTAACAACCCAGACCCTGATTCGAACATCGGGCCGAATCGCAATTGCGGCAAGCCCGCTAACATAATGCCGTCTAGGCATAACAGATTGTCCACAACTGAAGCCTATCGAACTTGTAACCGACCCTCGATTCCCGAAATCGTTTGCTGCTCGTAAGACAACAGTCCCGTCCGGCCGGTCAACTCGACCTTTACATGGTACGGGCCGGCTTTAAAAAAGCCGTCAAAATAACCATCCGTTCCAGTAACCCGCGTTGTGATCGGCAACAAATCAAATTCCAGCGCGCGCGCAGCACCGCCTGCTGGGCGCGCACTACTGACCGGCGCGGTTTGCAGATCCAATTGGCTAACCTCGCAAGCGCCGGCACCAGCGCAATTGATGCCATCGGTTCGTCGAATGGATGCGGCGCCCGTTGAAGCGGTAAAAACGCCAGCCGAATCATTGGGCTCAAAGGTCATCGGCACCGTCATGGTGATCATCGCTTCGTCCTCAGCGCGCACACCGTCCTCGCCTTCAGTCCAGGTCACGCGATACGTCAGATTTTCATTCGCCGCCGGAATTCTAGATAATCCCGCGACCAGGGTGGCAGCTGGACCTGCTGGATTTAGGCCCACCTGATCGATCAAACCCTCTCGCGACAAATACCCACCGGGCAAGGGATCGAAACACAAAGTCTCACCGCACAAGACTGCAAATAATCCTTGAGACAACCCCTCAGACCCTACCAATGCAGAGTTTATAGAAAGTGTGAAACCCGATTGTGCGCGATCAGCGTCAGCTGCCTGTACAGACAGGTCAAAACCATCATTCACGCCGAGTCCAACCTCTTGAATCTTGATCCCACCTTGAATTCGATCAAATGATTGCCCTTGGTATCCTAAAAAATCTTCACCACTACCACTGTTTTCAACCAGGTCAACCACAAGATAATAATCGCTGACGTCATTGAACCAGGCCGTTACCGTATCGAAAAGCCCGGCTTCCTTTAACTTCTCGATCAACCCCTCACCGAACAGTGCGAGTAAATCAAACTCCAAAAGCAGGGGATAGCCTGGATATTCAGCCGGTATTCTAGCCTCTATGATCGTTGGCTGAACATCTTCAAAGGTCCTGTTCGCACTTACCCAAAAAGGACCAGACCCTAGAGATGTTTCGACAACTTGATCTTGAACAGGCGCCACAAAGCTAACCAATGCACCATCCGACGACCAATCCACTTCAAAAGTGGTTTTGAAAAGGCGTTCATTAACTTCTGCCCCAAAAACAGCGTCCTCGCCATCAATCAAAGCAATCGTGATTTTCAAACTACCAGTTCGACCACTAGCCGGCACACGGTCGAGCAAGAAAGCGACCCGCGCTGAGTCAACGCCAGCGCCCTGAGATTCACCCTCTAAAATGGCCTGAATCGGTCCTAAGTCAATGGCCGCATTGCCGAGGTCGATCTTTAAAACACCCTCCTCGGCAATCGGGTTCAGACTATAAAACGTTGGCTTGGCTCGACCATCAACATGATCCGACAAAGCAATCGCGTGAGCATTGAAGCTCGACACGATCGGACCCAAAGTATCCAAGCGTCCGTCGTTGTTCGCATCGAAATCGACAGCCATGCCGGTTGCTTGGCAGGCGGTATCGCAGATATCTGGACGGCCATCGCCGTCAGTATCGGTTAGGCCCCCAAGGCTAATCAAGGCATACGCATCCATGGCGTCCACAACACCATCGCCGTCGTCATCTAAATCGGCGCCCATACCCAGCGCCAAACAAGCAGCAGTGCAGGCATTAGGGCGGCCATCGCCATCAGTATCCGTCAGCGAACCCAACGCGATCAGCGGGTACCAATCGTTAACGTCCAGGACGCCGTCGTTATCACGATCTAAATCCACTGTCATACCCAGGGCGGTACAAACAGCATCGCAAGCATCGGGCCGACCATCACCGTCCGTATCCAGAAGGCCGTCAAGCGCGATTAGCGGAAACGCATCGTTATCATCTAAAACACCGTCGCCGTCATCATCTGGATCTTCGGCATTGGCGATGCCATCACCATCAAGATCAATCGCTGCATTATTGCCGCCGCTACCGGATTTGACGGCGAACAATTGAGCCTCAACTTCCGTTGCCTGCTTAATCTTGGCGTCGGCCGCAATGGCGCCCTGAACCAGCGCATCACCGGAAAACCCAAACAGGTATCGAATAATCAACAGCCCATCCGTCAGTGGCAGCGCTTTTCCATCGCCATCGATATCTAAGGCGGCGCTGTTTTCCGTCAGGTAGGATTCGATCTCTGCAGCCTCACGCCGTTCAGCGCCCGCCGCGACAGCGCCGTTGATCAAAGCGGTCCCAGAAAATCCAAACAAGTGCCGAATCATTAACAACCCATCGGTTAGGGGTTGTGCTTGACCATCCTCATCGATATCAAAATCAAAGGCTGCGACAGGCTGCGACAGGCCAACCATGAGCAACAAGCTGGCGAAGGTTCGACGAGATCGTTTAAAAATAGAACACATAATTTTCAATACACCACCGGAATCAGCATTGCGCGTTGCAAGTCAATTGTCTGCCCGCTGAGTAAAAGTATAGCCCAGCACATCAGATTCAACACCCAAAAAACATCTCAAGCGGCGCGTTTTTTTAAGGACAGGCTATTTGCGATCAGTCCAGGCACGCGGCCAGCCGCCTGCCGACCCTTTTTTCGGTCTGCCGTCAAACCAGCAGGCGACGGTCTGAGGCATCCAGACCCTGCCGCTAATCGGCGAACATCAACATCAATCAATCGACGATCTTCGAGTATTTTAAAAATCTTGAAGGCCGCTCAACAAAACGAGTGCGCGCTCGCTTCCACGCCTAGGACCGACGTCGACACGCCCAGCCTTGCCACGTCGCAAAGGCTGGAATATCTCCTTTTCGTTGCGTGACCGCTATTGTTCACCTCGCTTGCCCTGCGCGATCGCGATCAGTTAAGGCGATCAGCGATCCACCACTTTATGCGTCAAACTAAAGTAAGCGCGATTCAGCAGTCTCACGGGATCACCCTGCACGTCGTCATACGCCTCCGTGATGCCCGCGTTCAAAATCGTGTCAAGCGACGCCCCCGCATTGATGAGCACCATCATTTGCGAGCGAATATCTTTTAGCATCGCGATGTAATTGGCCAGCCCTTGGTAATTGGAGAGCGGGCCGTGGCCAGGCACCACCACCGTGTCCAAATTAATTTGCGCAAGAGTTGCTTCACAGAAGGCAATAAGGCCGTCGATCGAGCCACCGTTACCGGCATCGATAAAGGGATAGCCCGAATTGTTATAGACATCGCCCAAATGTACCGCGTTGTCCCCTCTAAAGATCACCGCGGTATCCCCGGTTGTATGGGCGGCGCCAAAGTGCATCAAATCGATCACCTGCCCATTGAAGTGAAATTGCATCTGATCCTCAAACGTCAT